>Ga0335078_10002904_pt1 | contig 25734 bp, 23 predicted proteins | sample Lox_Sample_32_FD_206711 | JGI IMG/M metagenome (GOLD analysis project Ga0335078, IMG submission 206711) | Soil microbial communities from Loxahatchee National Wildlife Refuge, Florida, United States - Lox_Sample_3.2 | ecosystem: Environmental > Terrestrial > Soil > Wetlands | place: USA... | reverse complement strand
TGAAATTGGCGGACAGGCCTTCGGGCATCGAATCCTCCTTGCAACCATGGCCCCGACGGCGGGCTTGGCGGGGACGGGCGGCGGGTTCGATGCGCGCGACCCGTTCCTACGCCGGTACGACCCGGATCAGGTTCGAAGGGTTTCCGCGCTGCCGCGAGGCCGGCGGTATCTCAGCTCCCTGGCGGAGCTCCCCTGGGTGTTGATCAAGCTCGGTCTGGGGGCCGGCAATGTCAAGAGGGGGTGGGCCAGCAGCTCCTGCCGGGTGGGGCGGGTACCGGCCGGCGTGTCAAGCGCGACGCACGCGTTGCTCGATTGCGACCCCCCATAGCGCCGCTTAGACTGCACCCGAGTCGCGGTAATCGCGCGGGGCTTGGACATGGCGTTTGGCGACGGACTGCTCCTGTTCTATGCCGAGCTGTGCCGACGCTATGATCTGGGTGGCCGCTGCTTGGTGCTCGGGCGACAGGACGTCCAGATGACGTTCGACATGATGTGCACCTTGATGTTGCGCGCCGGCTTTTACATCAAGCTCGGCGACGACGAAGTGCGGGTTCCGCCGGCATTGGCTGCGCTGTACCACAGCGGTCGGCATCTCAGTCAGAAGCCCGGGCTCCGGGAACGCGACTTCGTGTCCGACAAGGCGTTGTTCGCTGCGCTTGGCTTCCTCAGCTGCCACAGCGTCGACGTTAGCGCCTACGAGGATGCCGATTTCATTCATGACCTCAACCGGCCCGGCCTCGCCGCGGCGGTCGGCGGCCAATACGACACGGTGATCGATCCCGGCACGCTCGAGCACGTCTTCGATCTCGGCGCCGCGCTCGAGAACGTGTTCGACGTGCTGGCGCCTGGCGGCATCGTCGTGCACAACCTGCCGCTCGGCAACCGGATCGACCACGGGTTCTACCAATTCTCGCCGGATTTCATGATGAGCTACTATGAGGCCAACGAATTCGAGATCCTCGGCAGCCTGGTCAGTCGGATGTTCCCGAACCCGGGCGCGCAAAACATGGTGACGCTCGACTATTTCCCCGGCGCGCTCGACGCGAAATCCGACGGCGGCATGGACTCCGGGCTCTACAACGTCGATCTGATCGCGCGTCGGACCGAGCGCTCGAGCAAGGGACGTTATCGCGTCCCGGAGACCCTGGCCGCTGGCTCAGCGCCATGACATTTCCGATCAGCGCGCTTCACTATCTTATCGAAGCGCGTGCGCGCTTTGGTCTTGGCGGCCGCTGCCTGACGCTCGGCAGCAATCCACGGTTTTGCGAGGCCGCGACCCTGCGCCGTTTCTTGCCGGCGGCGACCGGCGAAAGCATGCTGTCGGACCGCGATGCGTTGCGCGCGATCGGCTTCCAGGAGGTGAGCGTACTCGACTGCCGCCCCGCGAATGGGGTCGATATCGCCGTTGACCTCAACCGGGTCGATCCCGCGCTCGCCGACTGCGGCCCGTTCGATTTCATACTCGACTGGGGTGCAATATCGCGGTTGTTCCGGCTGGCCAACTATTTCAGGAACCTGCTGCTGCTCACGCGCGCTGGCAGCACGGTGTGGCACGTCGCGCCGTCCGACAACCTTTTCGGGCGCGGTCCCTGCATGATCTCGCCGACCTTGTTCGCGGACTTCTACGCAGCAAACCACTGGGACATCCTGGAAATGCATGCCGTGCACGTCCGCTCGTGGCACGACGACAACTGGTTCAAAACGCGCTACGTTCCCGGCACGTTAGACTGGATGTGCTTCGGCAGCGCGCCTACGGGCGCCCACTTGGTGTCCGCGCTGGTGCGCCACCGCAACGACAGTACGGCGGATCGCGTGCCACAGCAGTCCTGGTTCACGCGGTGGACGGCCTTTCGCGACCATCTGGCGCGACCCGAGGACGAAACGGCGCACGCGTAACGGTCGCCGTGCGCCTCCTGAGAGATCACCCGCCATGCAACTGATGCCCGGCGCTGCGGCACTGGGGCAGGTCCAGGTCGATTATGCCCAGAGCGTGCTGGAAAACCTGGGCCCGCCCGGCCGGATCGTCGCCGCGCTGCAATACGACGACGTGCCCGAGGATGGATACGATCTCGTCGCAGGTTACGTCGATGATCTGGTCCACCGAATGAAGGCCTCGGGTCAATCCGAGGAGGCGCTCGCCGACGTCCTTCTCGTTGCCGTCCGCTTCGATCGCACGTCGAGCGACGCCTGGAACGAGGGCGTGTTTCGGACACTGCTGCTGCCGGCGCTTCGTGCCTTCGCCGCCTGTGACATGTGGTGGGCCGTCCAGCGACTATGTCGGCTGATCGGCTTCATCACCTTCCACGGCGCGCGCAGCGACGCGTACGTGCAAGCGATCCTAAGCGGGATAGAGGATGCGCTGGCGGACGAGCTCGCACGATGGCCCCGCCCCGAGACGTCGTCCGGCCGACTCAAGACACGCGACGGTCTGTCGGTTGCCATCGTCACCGACTTCCGGCTCGCCGATCTGTCGGGCATTCGCATCCTGATCAACTTTCTCGAGGCCTATCAGCGGCGCTTCGGGCAACGCGACCGCATCCGCCTCGTGATCGAGCAATCGGCGCTCACCGACGCGAGCGCGCCGCATCGGGCGCGCCTCGAAGCGGCAGGCGTATCCGTCGTTCCGTACGACAGGGCGGCGGCCGATCGGCGAACCCCGATCGGGTTCGGCAACCTCGCCAGTGTGTGCGCCGGGCTCGACCTGGACGTCGTGGTTCTCTACTGCAGCTACAGCTTCGCGCTGCTCGCCGCCTGGTGTCGGCTGGCGCCGCTCCAGGCGTTCTGGTCGGTGTCGTTCGACGCGGCGCCGTCGCGCCAGTTCGATCTCCTGCTGTCCTCGTCGGCGGCCGCGGACGGATCGCGCAGCAAGACGATCGCGGGGCGTCGATGGCTCGTGATACCCCCGATCTACGAGATCGCGCTGCATGACCCCGCGCCGGTCCGTCGTGACGGCCCCTATGCAGCGTTCGGCCGGCCGCTGTTCGCGACGGTGGGTGGGATCCAGAAGATCGACAACGACGACTTCATGACCATGCTGGCCCGCCTGCTCGACGCGCTTCCCGGGGCGGCGTTCCTGTGGACCTCGGCCGTTGCGTATCCGCAGTTCGACGAACGCGCGCGGCGCTTCGGCATCGTCGAGCGCTGCCACAACGTCGGCTTCGTCGACATCGACCTGTTCGCGCCGCAGATCGACGTCCACCTCGACGGGTTTCCCTACGGCACCGCTGTAGCCGCCATGCGGATGTTGGCGTTCGGCTGCCCAACCGTCAGCATGGCGGTCAAGGAAAGCCTGTTCGGCTACATCTACAACCCATTGCTCACCGACGGCCTGGGTTCCCCGGAGCGGCTGGCCGGCGCGCGCGATCTGCTCCTTCCGCCGGACGCCACGCCCCGTCTCTTGGTCGCCGAGAGCATCGATCAGTATGTCGCCCTGGCGGTACGCGTCGCGCGCGATCCGGATTATCGTGCGGCTTGCGCCGCCGCCTACCGAACCTTGTTCGCCGATCTCTTGGGCGACGGCGGCTATGCCGCCGAGGCCTGGCGAGCTGCTCTCACCGCCGGGTCAGGCCCGGCGTAAGCATGCCCGGTCAGAGTGTGCTCCGCCGAAATACCGTGTTGGTGAAGTCGGCGTAGACCGCCTCGTAGCCGGACGCCAGGATCAGGGCGCGCACCCGACGGGCGCTGGCGACGGCGGCGCGACTCGCGTCGATCGCATGGCCCGGGGGCGCGAAGTCGGCCAGCTCGACGATGATGGCAAGCGGCCGCCAGTGCGCCAGGTCGAAGGTGGCGAAGATCTGCTCCTCGGCCCCCTCGACGTCGACCACCAGGAGCTCGAAGCCCGGCGCGATGCCTTCCTGAGTCAGGGCCGTCGCTAATCGGCGCTGCGGCACCCGGATCTGCGCGTAGGCGCCGTCGGACATCCATCCCTGGGTTATGCCGTGCTCGATGTGTTCGCGCGATAGCGTGCTGAACTCGCGCGCGACCCAGAGTTCGGCGGTGCCGTCGCTCGGCCCGATCGCGCAGTTCAGCAGCTTCACGCCCGGATTGTTCACGTGGCGCCGACGGCAGAGCTCGAACGCCTCCGGCATCGGCTCGATGTAGAGGCCGCTCCAGCCGAGATCGGCGAGCCCCGCCGTATTACCATATGTCTCGCCGTCGAAGGCGCCGACCTCGACGAAACAGCCGTCGACACGGCGACCGAACAGCTGCTCGTACAGGCCCGCGAGGATCGGAATCTGGCAGAGGTGGGGCATCTTGTAGAAGCTCTCGCCCGTCCGCAGCGCCAGCGCGGTCGCCGCGGCGACTGCGCTGGGCTGACCCCAATCCCGATAAATTGCGCCGAGCACGCGATAGCAATCCGACCTGCTGACCGGCAGGACCAAGCCCGGCGGCGTCCAGCGATGCAAGCCCAGCGCCGCCTCGAGATGGAGAAACCCCTCGCGGTCGCGTCGCTCCGCCCGCGCTGCGCAACCCGCCGCATAGGCACCCTGGATCGCCTCAACCAGGCGCGCCGCGATCCGATCCTGGACGGCGCGCGCCTGCTCGACATCGCCATGGCTCCGACGTTCGGCCAAATCGGCGTAGAGCGCGGCAAACTCGCCGTCCCAGTCAGGCGGTCCCGGCGCCCGCGGCGGTGCGGTCGTCATCGCGTCGGCAGCGAGGCGGGCCACATCGGCGCGCTCAGGCCGACTCGGCGGACGCGCATTGTGCGATGTCGTCCCAACACAATACGCACCACTCGGCCGGCAGCCGGCCGGCCAACTGGATATGCGCCAGCCGCGGCCCAAGCCCGATCCCCGGATGCGGGGCCACGATCTGCTTGCGGGGATTGCGGTTCAGCCAAGCCGCCCACCAGCCGAAGGAGCTGGTCGATATGATCTGATGGTCGCAGGCGGCGAGCAAGGCGAAGTCCTCGATGTCCGAGCGGTCGCGCGAGACTTCCATCCGCGCACCGAGATCGGCAAAGGTGCGCGCGCACCATTCCCGATCCTCGGGCATGTCGGAGAACACGACGACGCGACTATCCGAAGGGAAACGCTGGAGCGCCGCCCGATAGTAGGCCACCGGATGCGGCGCATAGCTGTTGCGGTAATCCGGCCGCAGATAGTCGCCGCGCCGGACGTGCAATCCGACCACGGGCGCTTCTCGCCGTCGCAGGCGCTCGATCGACGCCGCAGCGCGTTCGCCGATCGCCGGATCTCGAAAGCGCAGGTGATCGCGCAGCTCCGTCTCGACTCCACGGAAATAGATCGGCAGCCCCCAGCAGCCCAGCAACCCGCAGTCTCCGTCGCCCGACAGGAACGCGGGATCGAAACGCGCGATGTCCTCGACGACGCGACGGCTTTCCACGCGCGCGAGATCGGCGCTGTCGGCAAGCGGTGCGTCGATGGTGAAGGGGGCGAGACCGAACGGCCGCGTATCGAGACTCTGGCTCGAGAACAGCGACAAGTCGAGCTTGAGCACGCCGCCGCATTGGCGGGCGCGGCGCAGCGCTGCGGCATATTGGAAGATTTGGTTGCCCATGCCATTGATCAGCGTGATCACCACCAGCGGCGGCGGGCCGCCCGCGGCGACTGTCGTCTGAGGCGCCGACCAGGCGGGGTCCTCGACCGGCTCGGCGCGCGCCGCCAGCCGGTCGAGCAATGCCGCGGGATCGGCGGACACGCCGTCGAGGCTGGCCGCCGCGAGGACATCTGACAGGCGGCGCCAATCGGCAAGGCGGTGCAGCATGTCGCCGAGCGCCGCCAGGCCGTCGGCTCGGGCGAAGCCGCCCGCAACGTAGTAGGCGATGTTCGCAGCCTCGCGCGGCATGCCCGTCGACAAGGCGTAAAACAGGCGCAAGCAGAGCACTGCGCACGCCCGCTCGCGGCCGACATCGGCGACGAGCAGCTCGATCTTGGTCGCGCAAGCGTCGGCATTGCCGAGGATCAAGTCGCGCACGCCCTGCTCGAGCAGGGCGTCTTGCAGGATGCCCCTGAGCGCCGGCATCGCGGCGCCGCTCATTGCCGCGCGCGCCGCACCGGTTCGGCCCCCTCATCCGCCCAACGGCTCACGCCAGCGTCTCCCTGACCCAGGCCACGAGCTCTGCGACAAGGCCGATATACGTATGCTCCTCGCGCACTTTGATCTTGAAGTAGTCGGCGAGCTCCGCGCGTTCACGATCGTGGCTCAGTAGATGATCGAGCTTGGCGTTCATGTCGTCGAAATCGCGGTACATGACATGGTCTGCCGCGTCGCCGAAGACCGTGCGGAACGCCGGCTTGGCATCGAACAGGCACATCCCGCCGGAAGCGAAGCAGTTGAGGATCTTGGCCGTGGTGCTCGTGGGAAAATGCGCCGTCACGACGTCGAGCGTGACCTTGGTGCGTCGATTGAGGCGCGGTAGTTCGGTGATGTAGTCCGCCGTGGGCTTGGCCGTCAGATGCGGATGCCCCCGGAGCAGCTGCTCGCTCCGGGGATCGAACGTCAAACCGTAGATCGACACCGGCTGGCGACACGCGGCGAGCGCATTCATACGCGTGCGCGTGATCACCGCACTCATGATGTCGACGCACAGGAACTCCCAAAAGAACGAATCATCATGTGTCAGCCGAGCGGCACGGCGCGTGTCGTCATCCAGGCGCGCGGCGGCGCGCTCGACGACGTCCCAGTAGGACGCGCACGGATCGCGGTCGAATGCCGCCGTCACCTCGCCGATCATGGCCTCGATGACCTCGCGTGTCCGCCCCTCGCCGCGCGGCGGACGCGGCGAGAACAAGTTGCCCGTGAATGCGATCTCCTCGTCGTAGCCGCTCTCGGCCGCAGCCGTGCCAAAAGCGACGTGATGCGGATAGGCACGCGCGAGCCTGACACGCACCTGGGGCGTGGTAAGGACGCCGAGCGCGCGCATCGTGTCGACGTGCTGCTGGTCGAAGGCGCAGTGGAAGATCAGCGGGTCGTTGATCTGGGCGCGCAGATCGTCGAGCACGCCGCGGCGTGATCTCGCCGGGTCGAGGTTGGGTACACCGAGGGTCGCGAAGAGCTCAGCCATGGTGTCCCAGATCAGAATCGTCGGCAGCCTGAGGCCGTCGACAAACAAGTTGTTCGGGACGTATCGGCCGTCGCCGAGGACGATATTGCCGGTCTTGCAATGTAGCGCATGCATTGCCGTCGGCGTCGAGACGACCACCTCGGGCGCGAAGTCGTTGAGCGGGCCGAGTTGGCTAAACAAGAGGCCGAGATTGCCGCTGTGGACATAGCTGACATCGAGCGGGAACACCGCGGCGCCCTGCTCGCGCAGCGCCGCGATCACCTGTTGGGCCGCGCGGAAGAACCAGCCGGCGTTTTCCTCCGGCGACGGCAAGGTGGCGACTATGCGCGCGCCCTGCAGCGCCTCGTGGGGCGGCCCCATCGCGCTCAGTCGCGCTCCCCGATGATGCGCGCCGGAACGCCCCAGGCCTTCATGCCGGCGGGGACATCGATGTCGACGTACGATACCGCGCCGATCACCGCGCGCTCTCCGATCGTCACGCCGCGCTGGATGACGGCGTTGGGCCCGAGATAGGCCCCCGAGCCGATGCGGGTCGGTGACAGCGGCATCGGCTTGGCGCCGAGCGACAGCGACCACGCCACCGAATCGTGCGTGTAGATCTGTACCCCGGCGCTGACCGACACGTAGTCGCCGATCTCCAGGCCGCCGCGACCGTCGAGAATGACGTTGGGGCCGATCCAGGTATGCCGCCCGACCTTCACGTCGCCCAGGATGATGACGTTGTCGTAGCAGGTGGTGCCCTCGCCGAAGCCGTAGGCCGCGGCGTTCTCCGCGCGCTCGGAGACGAGATCGCCGAACGGCACGTGGCGATTGAACTCGCGCCGCTTGCGGGTTTGCAGGAAGCGGTAGGCCGCTCGCAGCTGGGCGATGAACTCTTCCATGGGACAAGGCGCGGGCGCCGTGCAACCTCCCGGTGCTGCCGCGCCATACTAGAAGACGCCGGCGACGCGAGACAAGCGCGGGCTGGCCCAAACATTGCCGCCGCGCACGAGTCCGCCTCGCTTGCGCGACGGCCGGGGCGCCGGCATGCTCCGAGCACGCCGACGGCATCGGTGGCCGATCGATCGCGCCGGCCGTCACGGTGCAGAGGTCGCGGCGCGGGTCAAGGACGTGAGCGGCATGGAGATCCTCGTCCTGGGCGCGGAGAAGCAGGCAGCGACCTCGTTGGCGCTCGCCTATCCGGAGCATCGTTTCCGGTTCGCGACCGACCAGGCGATCGTCGACGGCTGGGATCTGCCCAACGTCGCGATCGTGCGCGCGACGCCAGGAGGCGACATCGAGGGCCGCCAGACGTTCGATCGCGTGGTCGCGCTGTGTCCGCGTTGGCTCGCGCCGGACGCCGTCGAGCGCGCCTCGCTGCCCCGCAGCATCGAGACGCTGGCCCGCGCGATGCCCGACATGGTCCTGCCGGTCCAACCGAAACCCGGCGATATCGGGGCGTGGATCGTCAAGGGCGCGCGCTGGCACCGGCCGGACAATCCGATGACGGGCGATGTCGAGGCGCTCGACGGCGTCGTCGACACCCACGGCTGCGGCCTGGTCTACCAGCGCCTCACGCCCGATGTCGGCGCCACCCTGCTTGCGGTCGGCTACCGCGCCGAGGCGGGCCGCGTCGCAATCGGCGTCCTTCGCGTGATCGGCGAGGTCGCTGAGCGCGAGGCTTTCCTGATCGCCGCGGAGACGACAGACGCGCCCACCATTCTCGAGGCATCGCTCGACGCGCTCGACGCCCTCGACCATCACGGCTTCTTCTCGCTCAATTGGGTCGTGTCGGTCGAGCGCCCGTTGCTGACGTCTTTCCGCCCGGCCCCGCGCGCGGTCTTCACCACGTTCCGCCGCGCCGGGATCGATCTGCTCGCAGCACCCGTCGCGCGCCACGTCGCGCCAGGCGGATTCCGGTTCGTCGGCATGCCGAGCTACGCCAGTTTTGAGAGCCTCGACGCATGAACGTCCTCGTTCTGTCGTCCACGGCGGCGGCGATCAATTACATCCGGGCATTGGCCCCGGACCCGGCGATCCGTCTCCATGTCACCGACAGCAACCCACACAGCGCCGGCCTCTACCTGCCAGGCGTCCGCCCCATCGTGGTGCCGCCCGCCCGCGACCACATGGCCTATCGCACCGCGCTCGACCGCATCATCGCCAAACGATCGATCGAGGTCCTGATCCCGACCTCGGACTATGACGTTGCGGCGGTGATGGACTATCTCGAGGACGGCTGGCAGCCGCCGGTCGCGCTGTTCCGGCCGACGTTCTCGGCATTCAAGATCCTGAGCCACAAGCGCCGGTTGATGGAGCGGATGATCGTCGATTTTCCGTGCAATACGCCGCGTACCTGGGGCTCGCGCGCCGAGATCGGCCCCGCCGACCTGCGCTTCCCCCTGGTCGTCAAGCCTGCCAACGAAAGCGGCGGCAAGGGCGTCGCCGTGGTCGAGGACGCGGTCGGCCTCGACGACCAGGTCGGCAAGATCCGCCGTTGGTTCGGCGACGATTATGTCATTCAAGAGTTCATCCCCGGCAGAACCTACATCGTCAGCATGGTCTACGATCACGACGGCTCCCTCGTGGTCGGCGCCGCCATGCGCTCGCATCTGACGACCTTCACCTGGGGCGGCGCCGGCCGCTCGGGCGAGCTGTGCGACAGCCCGGAGCTGCTCAAGCTCGTCGACGACATGGTGCGCGCCGCGGGCGGCTGGCGCGGTCCGATCAATCTCGAGTTCCGCGACCATGCCGAGTACGGGCGCTTCTACGTGATGGAGGGCAACTGCCGGCTCAACGGCTACAGCTACCTCACGACCATGAACGGCCTGGACCTGCCCCGCGTGGTGCTCGCGCTGCTCACCGACCGCAAGCTGCCGCCCTTGACGGGGTTGGCGCCGCTGCACCGGCGCAACTTCATCTTCGGCTTGCGCGAAACGCCAGTCGCGGACTGGGCGACGGCGCGCGAATGATCCGCCGCTCTTTCACAAATGTTTACCGATCTCGATCGACCCTGCGCCGATGACCCGCCCCGACTCCGATTGGCCGGCCGCCCTGCCGCGCGACGCGGTCTGCTTCACCGTCGACGTCGAGTGGGCCCACGACGCCGTGCTGGCCGACCTGCGCAGTCTGTTCGACGAACGCGGCGTCCGGGCGACTTTCTTCGTGACCCATGACGGCGTCGACGTGCCCGGTCACGAACGCGGGCTGCACCCGAATTTCCTGCGCAGCGGCGATAGCTACAAACTGTTCCGCCGGCGCCTGGGCGCATCCGCCGAGAGCGCACCCGACATCGCCGTCCAGAAGGCCATCATCGAGACGACCCACGCCTTCGCGCCGGAGGCCAAAGGCGTGCGGAGCCATGCACGCTACTACGTCGCGACGTTGCTGCCGCTCTATCGCGAGCGCGGCATCGAATACGACTGCAGCTATCAGCTGCCGCTGGTCGCCGGTCTGCGCCCAATGTGGAAGGAGCATGACGTCATCGCCATCCCGACCTACTACGCCGATCACTTCGACCTGATCAGCCGCGCGACCGGCTTCGACGCCACGGCGCTTCATCTCGAACGGCAAGGACTGAAGGTGTTCGACTTCCATCCCAACATGGTGTTCCTCAATGCCGTCAGCGAGGCGCACTACGAGGCCAACAAAGCAGCCTACCGGGACCCCGAGCGATTGCTCGCCCAACGCCACCCCGGTCGCGGCATCCGAACGCTGTTGCTCGATCTCATCGACCGCGTCGTCGCGCAGCGTATCCCGACGTTTACCGTCGGTGACGTCAACGCGCATTGGCGCACGGTCCCGAAGTGGGCGTGAATTCGCGCTCTGCCGAGATTTCGATCGACCGGCTGCGATTCGGTGACGAAGCGCAGTGGCAACAGCTGGTTGCAACCTCCCCCAACGCCACCTTGTTTCACGACCTCGAATTCCTCCGCTATCACCCTGCCGATCGCTTTCGCTTTCAGCACCTGATGGTACGTCGCGACGGCAAGACGATCGCGGCATTGCCCGGTGGCCTGGTCGGCGATCCCGCGCATCCGGTGTTCACGTCCCCGGTCGGTGCCTCGGTGGGTGGCCCGGCGCTGACGCAGCCGGGGGTGCGCGCAGCGATCGTCGGGGACATCGTCGCGGCGTTGCAGGATCACGCTCGCCGGGAGCGGTGGGCCGGCATCGAGATCACGCTGCCGCCGGCGATCTACCACCCGGACGTCGGCGAGCTCGTGTCGTTCGCGCTGTTCGCTGCGGGATTTCGCCTCGCGCATCGCTGGCTGAGCCACATCCTCCCGCTGATCCCGGGGGACACGGAATGCTTCGAGCGCACCTTCCTCAAGCGCGAGATCGGTCCCGTGCGCGCGGCACGCCGGCGCGACGTCCAGGTCGTCGAGTGCGGTCTCGACGGGCTCGACCGGTTCCTGCGGGTTTTCGACGACACCTATGCGCGCCACGGCGTGACGGCGACGCATTCCGCTGCGGAAATCGCCGACCTGCTCGCGCGCCTACCCGATCGCGTCCGTATTCACCTGGCGCTGCTCGCCGACATCCCGATCGGCGGGCTGCTCGTGTTCCGGCTGACCCGGCGCGTCGCGACGACGTTCTACATCTGCTCGAGCACCGAGCATGTCGCCGAACACGGTGCCGTCGCGGCGATCGCCGACTTGATGACTCGTCTGTGCGCCGATGGATTCAGTCACTTGGACCTGGGGCCTAGCGCCTCCGATCTCAACTTCAACAGCGGGCTCGTGTTCTTCAAGGAGGGCCTCGGCGCGGCCGGCCACTGCCGCGACCGCTGGCGGTGGGATACCGGCGCCTGAAATCGTGGGCACCAGAGGTTCAGGGGCGACGCTCAGCCACCAGCACGTGGCATCGGCGGAGCGCGCCGGTCTCACCCAGCCGGCAGAGCAGGTCGATGACGGCCTGACGACGATCGTCGTCGCCCGCCTCGAGCCCGTCGCGGGTGCGCAAATAACCGAGCACCAGCGAGAGCGCAGGGATGCCCCGATCCGCGATCACGCGAAGTCCGTTGCGGGTCAACATCGAGGTGAGCTCGGCGGCGGTGAAGCAACGGCTGCGCACCTTCGCCGCGGGGTTGCCGTCCCACACGTCGCGGGTGTTCACCTGCTCGAGCATTCCGCGCACCCCGCCATACAGCAAGCGGGTCAGCAGGCCGCCCTCATAGTCGCGCTCCGACACCAGGAGCCGAGCGTCGGCGCCCATCAGGCGCACGCACTCGCGCAAGCCGAGCTCGTAGGCGTCGTTCAAGTAGTACAGCGCCTCGATTGCCTGGACGCGGGCGGCGCAGCCGTCGGCCAACGGAACCGCTCGAGCGTCGGCCTCGATCAGCAGTACCCGATCGAGCCATTCCGGCCGTTCGCGCGCCAGCCGCTCACGCAGCCGTTCGAGGCCCGCGCCGACCGCGTCGACGACGACCACGCGGCGCCCGCCCCAGTCGAGCCAGGGCAGCGCATTGCGACCATCGCCGCCGCCGACATCGACGATGAGGGCATCCGGGTCGGTCGGCCGAATCGACGCGAGGTGCGCGTGATAGACCGGCGTATCGAGCGCGCTCATCGCATAGGGCACGTCCGCGCGCTCGTGGAAATGCGGCCCCCCGACCGCGCGATAGAACGCGATGCCGGCGTCGTCGGGAATCGGCACGCGGACGATCCCGCCGACGATGGTCGCGGCACAGCGGCCGTCCGTAGTCTCCAGACGCTCGTCGCGCTCGACCAGAGGCACGCCGGCGCGCGGACAGGCGAGCAGCCCGGCCGCCCAGCGCGGCAGGCTGGTCATCGTCCGGCGGCTTGCGCCGACCGCGCGGCTTGGCGCCGCGCCGGCGCCCGCGCGCCGATCGCCTCGGCGACGGCCTCGATCACGCGATCGCGCTGCGCATCGGTCATCTCCGGGAACAGCGGCAGCGAGACGGTGGTCGCCGCGACCGCCTCGGCGATCGGGAAGGCGCCGCGCCGGTGACCGAGATGCGCCAGCACGGGATGGAACGGCACCGCCTCCGCGTAATGCACGCCGGTTGCGATGCCGTGCTCGGACAGCGTGGCCCGGAAGGCGTCGCGATCGATCCCGGTCGGCCGGACGACATAGAGATGCCTCACCGACGGCGCATCGTCGAAGTGCGCGCACGGACGCAGCCGCTCCGTCAATCCGAGCGCCGCGAACGCGGCGTCGTAGGCGGCGGCATGGCGCCGCCGCGCCTCGGTCCACGACGCGAGATGGCGCAGCTTGACGTCGAGGATCGCGCCCTGGATCGCATCCATGCGGAAATTGTAGCCCGGCAGCTCGTGCACGCCGCGCGTCAGCTGCCCCCAATCGCGCATCGCAGCGACCTTGCGCGCGAGCTCGGGATCGTTGGTCACGACCGCGCCGCCCTCGCCGCACGCACCCAGGTTCTTGCCCGGGTAGAACGAGAAGCATCCGATGGCGCCGATCGTGCCGACCGGCCGATCCTTGTAGCGGCCGAGATGCGCCTGCGCCGCGTCTTCGATCACCGCCACGTTGCGCGCGCACGCCACCGCCATGATGGCGTCCATGTCGGCCGCCTGGCCGTAGATGTGCACCGGAATGATCGCGCGGGTGCGCGGTCCGATCGCCTGCGCGAGATGCGCCGGGTCCAAGGTCAGGCGCTCGGCATCGATGTCGACGAAGACCGGCGTCGCGCCGACATAGCCGACCGCCGCCGCGGTGGCGAGGAACGTGTGCGCCGTCGTGACCACCTCGTCGCCCGGGCCGATGTCGAGCGCGTGCAGCGCGAGCTGGAGCGCGCTGGTGCCGCTGTTGAGGCCGATGGCGTGGCGCGCGCCGCTCGCCACCGCGAACGCCCGCTCGAAGCGCACGACCGGCTCGCCCAGGATGTAGCCGCCGGACGCCAGCACGCGCTCGACTGCCGGCATGACCTCGCCTGCGATGGTGCGAAATTGCGCGGCCAGGTCGACCAGCGGGATCGGTGCGTCGGCCGCAGTCGCGAACGTCTGGCTCACGACACGAGCTCGAGCGAGATCGGCGCGCCCTGGCGCGACAGCGAGCGGTCGGCCGCCTCCAGGATCTGCACGACGCGCAGCCCGGCCGCGGAGCTGGTGACGGGCTCGGTGCCGTCCTGGACGCACTCGATGAAGTGCCGGCTCGCCGCGGTGAGAGCCTCCGTCCGATCGATCTGGGGCACATGCACGTCGCCGGCGCGATACTTGACCTTGAAGTCGTTGGGGTCGAGATCGACGCCGCTGTCGAACACCTTGACCTCGAAGTGCGTATCGAGGTCGTCGTAGACGATCATGCGGCGGTCGCCGCCCACCAGGGTCCGGCGGATCTTCACCGGCGACAGCCAGTTGACGTGGCAGTGGCCGATCAAGCCGCCCTCGCAGAACACGGTCAGGTAGGCGATGCTCGTCGGCTGATTGGCGACCGACGACACGCCGAGCGCCGACACTGCGATGGGCTTCGCGCGCAGCAGGTAGTCCATGATCGAGAGATCGTGCACCGCGAGATCCCACAGCACGCTGACGTCCGACTGGACGAGACCGAGATTGACGCGCACCGAATCGTAGTACAGCACCTGCCCCAACGACCCGTCGGCGACCATCTCGCGCATCTTGCGCACCGCGCCCGTGTAGACAAGCGTGTGATCGACGAACAGGGTGAGACCGCGTGCGGCGGCGCGTTCGGCGAGGCGCTCGGCGTCGCGCACCGAGGTGGCGAGCGGCTTCTCGATCCACACGTGCCGCCCGGTCTCGAGCGCGGCGATCCCCATCGGAGCATGAAGCTTCGGCGGCGTGGCGATCACCACGGCATCGACATCGGTCCGCTTGAGCACGGCGTCGTAGCTGGTTTCCAGCTCGACCGAAGGATAGCGCCGGCTGATGCGCTGCGCGAGATCCGGCCGCGGGTCGCACACCACCTTCACCTCGGCGTCGGCCAGCTCGGCGAAGTTGCGCAGCAGGTTGGGGCCCCAATAGCCGAACCCGACCAAGGCGCAGCGGATCCGTCCACTCATCGCGATGCCTCCGCCATACGCCAATTGATCGGGTCGCGCTCGAGCAGGCGGCTGGGATCTGGATGGCGGCCCCTGAACCAGGCGACGTAGTCGGCGAGTCCGGCCTCGAGACCGACCCGCGCCTCGAAGCCGAGCAGCGCGCGCGCGCGCGTCGTATCGGCGACCAGGTGATGCACGTCGCCGGGACGCGGCGCCAAATGCTCGGCCGAGAGATCGTTGCGGCCGCAGGCGCGCGCGACCGCGCGCGCCAGATCCGCGATGGTGACGAGCCGCCCGCAGCCGAGATTGACGATCTCGCCGATCAGCCGGTCGCTCTGCCCGGCCGCCGTCAGACCGCGCACCGTGTCGCTGACGTGGGTGAAGTCGCGCCCCTGGCTGCCGTCGCCGAAGATCATCGGCGCGAGCCCGTTGAGCACGCGGATGGTGAAGCGCGGTATCACCTCGGCGCGCGTGCCCTGGTCGGGTTCGCGCGGGCCGTAGGCGTTGAACGGCCGCACCACCGTGACGGGCAGACCGTAGGTGCGGAAGTAGGCGAGCGTGTAGAGCTCGCCGGCCAGCTTGGCGGCGCCGTAGACCGTGACGGGCCGGCACTGCGCCGTCAGCTCGCCGAGCGCCTCGCTCGAGGTCGTGCCGTAGACCTCCGACGACGAGCAGTAGACGAATCGCGCCACCGCGGCGCGGCGCGCCGCCTCGAGCAGCTGGATCGTCCCGGTGGCGTTGACCGCGTGGTTGTCGAGCGGCGCGCCGAGCGAGCTGCGCACGCAGGCGACCGCCAGATGGAACACGCGGCCGACTCCCGCCATGGCGGCGGCGATCGCGCGCTCGTCGAGGATCGAGCCCTCGACCACGCGGACGTCGCCCTGCCCGGCGGCCGCCTCCAGGTTGTCGTGCCGGCCGGTCGAGAAATCGTCGAGCACGGTGACGGGAACGCCGTCCCCGACCAGCCGATCGACCAGGTGGCTGCCGATGAAGCCGGCGCCGCCGGTGACCAGGGTGCGCATCGCCTGCGCCATGTCAGCGCCGCGCCATCAGGCGCGCGGGCACGCCCGCCACGGTCGCCGCGGCGGGCACGTCGCGCGTCACCACGGCGCCCGCGCCGATCAACGCGCCCGCCCCGATCGTCACGCCGGCGAGGATCACGACGCCGCTGCCGATCGAGGCGCGCGACTCGACCCGCGTCGGAATGACGGTCCAGTCGTCGGCGCTCTGCAGGCGGCCGTCCACCGTGGCGCGCGGGTGCAGATCATTGATGAACATCACGCCGTGGCCGATGAACACCTCGTCGTCGATCTCCACGCCCTCGCACAGGAAGCTGTGGGACGAGATCTTGCACAGCCGCCCGACCGAGGCGCCGCGCTGGATCTCGACGAACGAGCCGATGCGCGTGCCGGCGCCGATGCGGCAGCCGTAGAGGTTGACCAAGGTCGGCTGCGGGATCGAGACATCCGGCCCGAGCACGACGTCGTCGGCGATCGGCATGGTCAGGCCACCGCCTCGGCCAATGCGTCGACAACGCGCACGATGTCGTCCTCGGTCATCGCATGGAACAGCGGCAGGATCAGGCCGCGATCGCGGCGCGCCTCGCTGGCCGCCAGGCGGGCGCACGTCCCCGGCGAACAGCCGCAGGCGCCCGGCCCATCGACGCAGCGCCACGGCGTCGTCCGATAGGCTTCCTCGCGATGCGCCGTCATCACCCCCGGCCGCGTCGCAATGCCGTCCTCGAGCAGACGTGCCATGGCGCGGTCGCGCACCGTCTGCGACGGCAGCATGACGACGAAGGACTGCCAGTTGGTGCGCGCCCAGTTGGGCTCCTGCGGCAGCTCGACGGCGGCGACCGGCGCCAGCAGGGCGCGGTAGTGCGCGACCTGGGCGCGGCGCCGGGCCACCATCTCGGGCAGGCGCTTCAGCTGCTCGCGGCCGACCGCCCCCTGCATGTCGGTCAGCCGGTAGTTGAAGCCGACACGATCGTAGCCCTCCTGCACCACGGTGGTCGCAGCGTGGCGGTCGCGGTCGGACACCGTCATGCCGTGCTGGCGCAGCCGGCGGAACGCGTTGTCGAGAGCGGGATCGGCCGTGGTCAGCATGCCGCCGTCACCGGTGGTCAGCAGCTTGCGGGGGTGGAACGAGAAGCAGGCGATGCGGCCGTGCGGCCGGCCGATGCGCTGCCAGCCGCCCTGCCAGGCGATCTCGCTGCCGACCGCGCACGCGGCATCCTCGACGACGGCGAGGCCGTGACGCTCGGCGAGCGGCAGCAGACGGCCGAGATCGGCCGGCATGCCGACCTGGTGGACCGCCAGGATCGCGCGGGTGCGCGGCGTGATCGCGGCGGCGACCTCGTCGGGGTCGAGATTGCCGCTGGCGAACTCGACGTCGGCGAACACCGGGATCGCGCCGACGTAGCGGATCGTGTTGGCGGTGGCGATGAACGAGTGGCTTGCCGTGATGACCTCATCGCCCGGACCGATGCCGAGCGCGGCGAACGCGACATGCAACGCAGCGGTGCAGCTCGATACCGCGCAAGCATGGGGTGCGCCGACATAGTCGGCGAACTCGCGCTCGAACGCCGCGACTTCGGGCCCCTGGGTCACCCAGCCGGACAGGATGGCGCGCCGCGCGGCCGCCGCTTCGGCCTCGCCCAGCTCGGGTTTCGCGACCGGCAGAGGTTCCGGCCTCGGGGACGACGGCTTTGCGATCTTGTTCAACGGCTGAATATCCGGGCCCGGGGCATCCGCCCCAATGCGTGCAACTGTCGAAGGGAATGCTGAATTTTGCGTAAATTACGGTTTTGGACAGGCCATCTCGAAGAAATATTATCTTCTTAAATCAAGAAGTTGTCAGCCGTCTGCAGAGGTTAAACTCACTCGACCTTGATGTCGCCGGCGCGCACGACCTTGGTCCATTTGGCGATCTCGTCAGTGACGAATTCGCCGAACTCCGCCGGCGTGTTGGGCCGGGTGACGGCGTTGAGGTCGACCAGCCGTTGGGCGATCACCGGGTCCTTGATCACGGCGTTCAGCCCGGCGTTCAGACGTTCGACGATCGGACGCGGCGTCCCCGCCGGCGCGAACACGCCGTTCCATTCGAAACATTCATAGCCCGGCAGGGTGTCGGACACCGGCGGCAGATCGGGCAGCGAGGCAAGACGCCCACGGCCGGTGTGAGCGATCGCCTTCAGCGAGCCCGCCTTGACGAAGGGCGTCGAGGCGGTCGCGTTGCTGAAATAGAACTTGATCTGCCCGGCCATCAGATCGTTCAGCACCGGGCCTCCACCGCGATAGGGAATGTGGTTGAGCGTGATGCCGGCCATCTGGCGGAACAGCTCGAGCGCCATGTGCTGGGCGCTGCCGTTGCCGGACGACGCCCAGTCGAGCCCGCCCGGCGTCCCCTTGGCGAGCGCAATCACGTCGGCCACCGTGCGGACGGGCACCTGATTGTTCACGACCAGGAGATTGGGCACCAGCACGGCGAGGAAGACCGGCGCGAAATCCTTCTCGGTGTCATAGGGCAGCTTGGCGAGCAGCGACGGGTTGATCGAATGGCCGGTCGCGTCGTGCAGCAGCACGTAACCGTCGGGCACCGCGCGCGCGACCAGGCCGGCGCCGATCGTGGCGTTGCCGCCCGGCCGGTTCTCGATGACGAACTCGCCGCCCAGATCCTGGCCCAGCTTGGCGAACAGGATGCGCGCCACCGTGTCGGCGCCGCCGCCGGGCGGATAGGGCACGATGACGCGCACCGGCCGCTCCGGATAGGGCGCGGCGGCGCGCGCCCCGGCCGGCGCGACCAGCACAACCGCGGCGCACAGCAGCGCCGCAACGACACGCCGCATCAGTTGATCAGGTTGTAGAACTTCGCCGCGTTCTCGCACGTGATCTTGCGCACGATCTCGGGCTTGAGGCCGGCGAACTGCTCCTCGATGTACTTCGAGGATTCCGGCCAGATGCCGTCGGGATGCGGATAGTCCGAGCCCCACATCAGGGTCTCGGCGCCCATCTCGTCGACCATCTTGGTGCCGATGCGGTCGAACTGGAAGGTCGCGCGGCACTGGCGGCGCCAGTACTCGCTCGGCTTCATCTTGAGGCCGAGATCGCGGAAGCGGTCCTCCCACTCGAAATCCATGCGATCGAGCGCGTAGGGTATCCAGCCGATGCCGCTCTCGCCGAAGGCAACCTTGATGTGCGGGTAGCGCTCGAACACGTTGGCGCCCATCAGCGCCGCCAGGATGTTGATCAGGTTCATCTGGAACGCCGACACGCCGGTGAACATGGCGGCGCGCTGCACCGGCCGGGGGTGCTTGTCGCGCACGCCCGGCGGCGTCGACGGAAAGGTGTGGAAGTGCAACGGCAGCTGCACGTCGTTGACCGCCTTCCACAACGGCTCCCACACTGGGTTCCACATCGGCTCCATATCCCACGAGCACGACAGCTCGACGCCGCGCAGCCCCATCTTGGCGACCCGATGGATCTCCTCGACCGCCGCGTCGATGTCGCCGTAGGGCAGGCAGGCGAGACCGATCTCGCGATCGGGATAGTGGCTGCAGAAGTCCTTCAGCCAATCGTTGTAGATGCGCAGCATCTCGTTGGAGGCTTCGCGGTCGTTCAGACGCGACGCCGCGCCCAGGATGCCGTAGATCACCTCGGCGTCGACGCCGTCGCGGTCCATGTCCTTGATGCGCAGATGCGGGTCGCTGACCCGGCGCACGTCCTTCTTGCCGTCGTCGTAGAGGCCGGTCTCGGCCATCTTGTCGACGCGATAGTTCTGTCCCGGCACGAACGGCGCGCCCGATGGGCCGACCATGTTCTTGAGCCCGAAGGTGGCGCCGTTCTTGGCGGTCCAGAACGGCCCGTTCGGGCCGTCGGCGACGTAGGGCATGCGCTCCTTGAGCTCGCGCGGCGCCTCCGACACGAACAGGTCGGGCGGCATCCAGGGCATGTCGAGGTGGCAGTCGGCCGAGATCCGGCGGTATTGCATTGGCAGGGGCCCTCCCGAAATTCTCAGTTCAATCGCAGATCGATGATGTGTTTCGGATCGGGCTTCAGCTCGCCGCGCTCGACCCGCTTGACGATGTCGACCAGCGCGGCGTTGGCGCGCGCCGGGATACCGAGCTTTTCGCCCTCGCGCACCACGAAACCGTTCAAGAACTCGATCTCGGTGCGCCGGCCCTTCTGCATGTCCTGGCCCATCGACGGCCGCTGGCCGCCCGAGCTCTTCTTGGAGTCGGCGAGCCGCTGGACCTCGACCTGCTTCATCGCCGCCTCGTCGCCCTCGCCAGCGCGCGCGAGCGTCTCGGGCGGCAGGTGCATGATCTCCTCGAGTTGATAGCCGTGGGCCTGGCCGATGCGGATCGCCTCGCTGCCCACCCGCGTGGCGAACCGGCGCATCACGTCGCTCTCGGCCATCTGCTTGCCGGTCAACCCGGTGCACGCCGACAGGCCGTTCTGCATCGAGTTGGCGACCAGCTTCGACCAGCGTTCGCCCCACAGGTTTTCGGTCACCTTGGCGCTGTCGGCGTGGCTGACCAGCCGGCAGATCTCCTCGGCGCGATCGGTGACGCGGCCGTGCACCTCGCCGACCCGGAACACCGTGTGCTCTTTGCCGCCGCGGCCGGCGCCGCGCCGCACATGGCCGGGCTCGCAGAGCTCGACGCCAATCACGCTGGCAATGCAGCCGAGCACCTTGCCCCAGCCGACGATGCTCGCGATGGTTTCCTCGTTCATGCAATTCTGCAGCGACACGACGAACGCGCCGGGCGCCAGGTACTGGCGGATCAGCATGGTCGCCCACGCGGTGTCGTAGGACTTCATGCACACGAAGGCGATGTCGACCGGCGCCTCCTTGCTGAGCTGCTGGGCCTCGGTGAGGTGCAGCGCGCGCACCGGCACGGTGAACTCCTCCGAGGAGGTGCCGTGCGTGATGCGCAGCCCGTGCTTGCGCATCTGCTCGACGTGCTCCGGCCAGGGGTCGATGTAGGTGATGTCCTCACCCGCCTTGGCCATGTAGGCGCCGGCATAGCCGCCGACCGCCCCGGCGCCGACGATCACGATTTTTGGCTTCCTCCCCATCGTTCGCGCGCTCCTCTGGCATGACCCGCGACAGGCACGGGAGCCATACTAGCACCGGTTCGGGGGAGCGCATCCAGATCCGTCGGGCCGGCGCAGGGTCCGCGCGGCGGTCCCGGCAGGACCGGCGCAGCGGTTATCGATGGGTTATTGGCTCGCGAGACTGAAGAGGTTGACCAGACCGAACAGCCAGAGCAACGCGAACCCTGCGGTCGCCGCGAGCATGATCCCGGTTCCCGCCTTGCTGGCCTTCGACAGGATCCACGCGGTCAGCCCGATCGCGCCGATCAGAAGCGCCAGTGCCACCCACGCGATCATCATGCCTCTCCCCGTCGGCCCAACCATGCACAACGAACGGGAGCGGGGTCAGTGCGCTGGCGCACACCGCCATCGAAAAAAATTGTCCGCGGCCTTCGAGCCGCAATTAAGCGAAGTTTGCAGCAATTACCGAGCGCGCGGCCCTGGGCGCCCGGCCGGGGTCAGCGCAGCGAAGCGTTCAAGCGCTCGAGCATCGCGGCGCCCGGGATCAGCTCCTTCTCGTCGAGCTGGTTGAGCGCCTTCTCGGTCACGTTGAGATGGGCGTGCAGATCCTCTGGCTCGGGATCGACATAGAGCAGGCCGGTGACGATCTCGCCCGCCGCGGCGCGCTCCTGCAGGTAGTTCATCGCGTGCACGCGGTCGTGCGGATCGTAGTCGGCGTGCAGCTTGCGCAAGAACAGCACGCTGCCGTCGTGCTGGGTGACCGCCTCAACCTCGCCGGGCGCGTAGTCGGCGGTGATCGGCGCGCGGCCGGTCATCACGTCGAGCCGGTTGACCGCCTCGTTGTGCTCGCGCACGAAGTCGAAGCTCTTGGTCGAGCCGACGTGGTTGTTGAACGCGACGCACGGCGAGATGCAGTCGATGAAAGCCGCGCCTTCGTGCGCGATCGCGCCCTTGATCAGCGGCACGAGCTGGGTCTTGTCACCCGAGAAGCTGCGCGCGACGTAGGTCGCGCCGAGCTGGAGCGCCATCGACACCATGTCGATCGCCGAATCGTGGTTGGCGACGCCGCGCTTGCTTTTTGATCCTCGGTCCGACGTAGCGGAGAACTGGCCCTTGGTCAGGCCGTACACGCCATTGTTCTCGACGACGTAGACCATGTTGACGCCGCGGCGGATCGAATGCGCGAACTGGCCGAGCCCGATCGAGGCGGAGTCGCCGTCGCCCGACACGCCCATGTAGATCAGCTCGCGGTTGGCGAGGTTGGCGCCGGTCAGTACCGACGGCATGCGGCCGTGCACGCTGTTGAAGCCGTGTGACTGGCCGAGGAAGTAGGTCGGCGTCTTGGACGAGCAGCCGATGCCGGACAGCTTGGCGATGCGGTGCGGCTGCAGATCGAGCTCGAAGCACGCCTGCACGATGGCGGCGCTGATCGAATCGTGGCCGCAGCCGGCGCACAGCGTCGACACCGTGCCCTCGTAGTCGCGCCGCGTGTAGCCGAGCGCATTGGTCGGCAGCTTCGGATGGTGGAGCTTGGGCTTCGGAATGAAGGTCATGGCACGGCTTTCCGCAACGGAACGACGTTGAGCCCGGCGAGCTTGTCGCCGATCGAACGCAGGATGAAACGCGCGGTGATGGGCGTGCCGTCGAAATGCAGCACGCGGATCAGCTTGGCGGGATCGATGTTGCACTCGTTGACCAGCAGCACGCGGAGCTGGGCGTCGCGGTTCTGCTCGACGACGAACACCTGCTCGTGCTCGGCGATGAAGTCGACCACGTCCTGGTGGAACGGGAAACCGCGCACACGCAGCGTGTCGAGGTGCATGCCCTGGGCCTCGAGCGTCTGGATCGCCTCGTCCATCGCCGGGCTGGTCGAGCCGTAATAGATCGCGCCGAAGCGGGCCGGCTGCGGCGCCGGATGGCGGATCGGCCGCGGCACCAGCTGCTTGGCGGTGTCGAACTTCTTGAGCAGCCGCTGCATGTTGTCGGCGTAGACCGCGCCTTCCTCGCTGTAGCGCGCATAGCGGTCCTTGGACGTGCCGCGCGTGAAGTAGGCGCCGCGCCGCGGGTGGGTGCCCGGGTAGGTGCGATAGGGGATGCCGTCGCCGTCGACGTCGAGATAGCGCCCGAAGTCCTTGCCGGCCTCGAGCTCGGCGGCGGTCATCACCTTGCCGCGGTCCATCTTGCGCGCGTCGTCCCAGGCCAGCGGCTCGCACAGCCGCTCGTTCATGCCGATGTCGAGATCGAGCAGCACGAACACCGGCGTCTGCAGCCGATCGGCGAGATCGAACGCCTGCGCGCCGAACTCGAAGCACTCGCGCGGGTCCTCGGGGAACAGGAGCACGTGCTTGGTATCGCCGTGCGAGGCATAGGCGCACGCCAGCACGTCCGACTGCTGGGTGCGCGTCGGCATGCCGGTCGACGGCCCGCCGCGCTGCACGTCGAACACCACCGCCGGGATCTCGGCGAAATAGGCGAGACCGAGGAACTCCTGCATCAGCGAGATGCCGGGACCCGAGGTCGCGGTGAAGGCGCGCGCGCCGTTCCAGCCGGCGCCGATCACGATGCCGATCGAGGCGAGCTCGTCCTCGGCCTGCACGATCGCGAACTTGTTCTTCTTGGTCTCGGGGTCGACCCGGAAGCGCCCGCAGTGGCGCTGAAACGCCTCGGCCATCGAGGACGACGGCGTGATCGGGTACCACGCCGCGACCGTGGCGCCGCCGTAGACGCAGCCGAGCGCCGCCGCCGAGTTGCCCTCGAGAAAGATGCGGTTGCCGACCTTGTCGGCGCGCTTGAGCTGCAGGCCGATCGGACACTGGAGGTGGGCCAGCGCGTAGTCGCGGCCCATGTGCAGCGCCTTGATGTTCGGCTGGATCAGCTTGTCCTTGCCCTTGAACTGCTCGGCGATGAGCCGCTCGATCTCCGGCACCTCCATGCCGAGCAGCGCCGACAGCGCGCCCACATAGATGATGTTCTTGAACAGCTGGCGTTGGCGCGGGTCGGAGTATTCCTTGTTGCAGATCTCGGTCAGCGGCATGCCGATGGTCGTGACGTCATCGCGGAACTTCGAGCGCGGCATCGGCTTCGACGAATCGTAGAACAGATAGCCGCCGGGCTCGATCGATGCGATGTCGGCGTCCCAGGTCTGCGGGTTCATCGCGACCATCATGTCGACACCGCCGCGCGCGCCCAGGTGGCCCGCCTCGCAGATCCGCACCTCGTACCAGGTCGGCAAGCCCTGGATGTTCGACGGGAAGATGTTGCGCGGGCTGACCGGCACGCCCATGCGCAGGATCGACTTCGCGAACAGCTGGTTGGCGGACGCCGAGCCCGAGCCGTTGACGTTGGCGAACTTGACGACGAAGTCGTTGGTGCGCGCTATCGGCTGCGGCATGCCGGCCCCGCTTGCGTCATGTCGAGAAGGAACTTTTGCATATCCCACGCTCCGGTCGGGCACCGCTCGGCACATAGGCCGCAATGCAGGCACACGTCCTCGTCCTTGGCCATGATGCGGCCGGTCTTCAGTCTATCCGAAATATAGAGGTCCTGCGTCAGGTTCGCCGCCGGGGCGCTGAGCCGCGCGCGCAGTTCCTGCTCCTCGCCGTCCGCCGTGAAGGTGATGCAGTCCATCGGGCAGATGTCGACGCAGGCGTCGCACTCGATGCACAGGCCGGTCGCGAACACGGTCTGGATGTCGCAGTTCAGGCAGCGTTGCGCCTCGACGAAACCCAGTTTCTCGTCGAAGCCGAGCTCGACCTCGACCTTGATGTCGTTGAGCGCGACCGCCTTCTCGCGCAGCGGCACCCGGTAGCGCAGGTCGTTGGAGATGTCGTTGTCGTAGCTCCACTCGTGGATGCCCATCTTCTGGCTGGTCAGGTTGACCATGGGCGGCGGGCGGTCCTTGACGTCTTCGCCCTGGCACAGTTTGTCGATCGAGATCGCCGCGTCGTGGCCGTGGGCGACCGCCCAGATGATGTTCTTCGGTCCGAACGCGGCGTCGCCGCCGAAGAACACCGTGGGCAGGCTCGACTGCATGGTCACCGGGTCGACCACCGGCATGTCCCACTTGTCGAACTCGAGACCGATGTCGCGCTCGATCCACGGGAAGGCGTTCTCCTGGCCGACCGCGACCAGCACGTCGTCGCATTCGATCCGCACGTCGGGCTCGCCGGTCGGCACCAGCGAGCGTCGGCCCTTGGCGTCGTACTTGGCCTCGACCTTCTCGAACAGCATGCCGGTCAGGCGGCCGTTGTCGTGCAGGAACGTCTTGGGCACGAGGTAATTGAGGATCGGGATGTCCTCGTGCATCGCGTCCTCCTTCTCCCAGGGGGACGCCTTCATCTCCTCGAAGCCGCTGCGCACGACGACCGTGACGCTCTCGCCGCCGAGCCGGCGCGACGAGCGGCAGCAGTCCATCGCGGTGTTGCCGCCGCCCAGCACGATCACGCGCTTGCCGATCTTGGTGATGTGCCCGAACGACACGCTCGACAGCCAGTCGATGCCGATATGGATGTTGGCCGCCGCCTCCTCGCGGCCGGGGATCTCGAGGTTGCGACCGCGCGGTGCGCCCGAACCGACGAAGATCGCATCGTAGCCCTCGGCGAGCAGCGCCTTCAGGCTGTCGACGCGCTGGCCGAAGCGCGCCTGGTAGCCGAGCCCCGCGATATAGCCGATCTCCTCGTCGGTGACCG
>Ga0335078_10002903_pt1 | contig 25739 bp, 24 predicted proteins | sample Lox_Sample_32_FD_206711 | JGI IMG/M metagenome (GOLD analysis project Ga0335078, IMG submission 206711) | Soil microbial communities from Loxahatchee National Wildlife Refuge, Florida, United States - Lox_Sample_3.2 | ecosystem: Environmental > Terrestrial > Soil > Wetlands | place: USA... | reverse complement strand
GCGCAGATGGAGTACGGCCAGGGCGGCATCTATGCCCATGCGGGCGGCGAAACGCGGCCACCCGCGCAGTCCAGCGTCTACTGGTTGACGCGGCCGCGCGGCATCGACTGGAAGGCCGCGCTCGACTCGGTCCGCGCGGCGTGCCCGGCCGCCAACGTCTGGCGCCGGCAAATGGTTTTGGGTCCGGCCGCGGAGTTCGGCATTTCCCTCCCGGGCGACGCCGAGATCGCGGTGCCGCAGGGCTGGCAGGCGCGACGGGTGCGGCGCGAGCGCTTGGCGGCATAACGCCAGAGTGGTTGACGTGCCGCCGCCGACCGGGTCATGACCATCATATTCCGTCATCCTGAGGTGCGCGCCGAAGGCGCGCCTCGAAGGATGCAGGGCCCGGGCCGTCGCCCTTCGAGGCTTGGTTCGCTCGCACCTCAGGGTGACGGATCAGAATCCAGCTGCGATCTTCTGGGAGGAAACCATGGCGAAGGTGGCGTTTGTCGGCTTGGGCGTGATGGGCTACCCGATGGCCGGACATCTGAAAAACAAGGGCGGCCACGACGTCACGGTCTACAACCGCACCGCCTCCAAGGCGGAAAAATGGGTCGCCCAATATGGCGGCAAGAGCGCGCCGACGCCGAAGGCCGCCGCGGAGGGCCAGGACTTCGTCATGGCCTGCGTCGGCAACGACAACGACCTGCGCGAAGTGATGCTCGGTGACGCCGGCATCTACGCCGGCGCCCGCAAGGGCGCGATCGTCGTCGATCACACCACCGCCTCGGCGGCGATCGCTCGCGAACTGCATGCCGAAGCCAAAAAACGCGGCTTCGATTTCGTCGATGCGCCGGTGTCAGGCGGCCAGGCCGGCGCCGAGAACGGCGTCCTCACCGTGATGTGCGGCGGCGACGAGGCGCCGTTCGCCAGCGCCGAAAAGGTGATCGCGGCCTACGCCCGCGCCTGCAATCTCATTGGCAGCCCGGGCTCCGGCCAGCTCGCCAAGATGGTCAACCAGATCTGCATCGCCGGCATCGTGCAGGGCCTGGCCGAAGCGCTGCACTTTGCCCAGAAATCCAACCTCGATATCGAGAAGCTGATCGCGACCATTTCCAAGGGTGCGGCGCAGTCCTGGCAGATGGAGAACCGCTACAAGACCATGGTGGCGGGCAAATTCGATTTCGGCTTTGCAGTCGACTGGATGCGCAAGGATCTTAACATTTGCCTTGATGAGGCGAGGCGCAACGGCGCACACCTGCCGGTGTCGGCCCTGGTCGATCAGTTCTATTCGGAAGTGCAGAAGATGGGCGGCAAGCGCTGGGACACGTCGAGCCTGATCGCGCTGCTGCAGAGGTAGTCCATCATTCCGGGGCCAAGCGAAGCGAGGCGCCCGGAATGACAGACTTTACGCCCGCCCGCTCGGCAACGGCGAGCGGTCGGCCAGCTCCATCTCGCGATAGGCGAGCCGCTCGAACAGTTCGCCGCGCAGCGCGCGATGGGCGGGATCGTCGAACAGATTGTCCATCTCATCCGGATCGTTGTGCCGGTCGTAAAGCTCGCCATAGCTATCGCCATTAGCGATGGTCAGGCGGTAGCGCGCGGTGATCAGCGAGCGCAGCCGCGGTGGCGCGGCAAAGCCCATGATGGCGCGCTGCTGATCGTCCTCGATCACCATGGAGTCGCGAGCGAGCGCTTCGCCGCCGATCGCCGGCAGCAGGCTCAGGCCTTGAATGCCGTTATACGGCTGGATGCGGGCGCGATCGAGAATCGTCGGCGCGATGTCGAGCGTGCCACCCATGACAGCGCTGCGCCGCGCCGGCCGCTCACCGGGCTCGGCCCAGATGAACGGCACATGCGTAATGCCCTCGTAGTGCGCTGGGCCCTTCAACAACAGCCGGTGATCGCCGAGATAGTCGCCGTGATCGGTGGTGAAGATCACGACCGTATCATTCGCCGCGCCCGACGCCGCGAGCGCGCCCAGTACGCGGCCGATGGCGTCGTCGATCATGGCGATCATGCCGCAGGACAGCGCCATGGCCTCGCGCGCCTCGCGTTCGTTGACCGCGAACGGCGCCTGCCCTTTCGTGTCAGCCTTGCCGGCCTCGCGCTGCGCCAGTGCCCAGGCGACCGAGCGCGCCAGGGGCCGGTTGCCATGCTCGAAGCTTTTCGGCACCGCCATGTCGTCGGGCCGGTACATCGACCAGTAGCGGCCGGGCGGCGTGAACGGATGGTGCGGATCGGGAAACGACACCATCAGAAAGAACGGATCGCTGCGTTGGCTCCGCGAATAGCCGCCAAGCCATTCGCAGGCTTTGTCGGCGATGTAGCTCGTCGGATAAAGCTCTTCGGGGATCGGCGTGCGGATCGCCTGCGGGCAGACGTAATCGTGGGCGAGCTGGTTCTTCACGTCGCGCAGTGCGTCGGCATCGGGTCGCTTCGACTTCAGCCACACATAATAATGTCCGCCGACCTGATCGCCGTGGCCGGTGCACAGATCGACATGCTCGAAGCCGTAAAACGGCAGCTGCATGGTGAAGTCACGGCCCGACGACCAGCGCGCGGGAAATTCCTGATCGTAAGGCCCATCACCGGGGGACGGTTTTCTCGCCTCGGCAAACTCCGCATCCAGCACACGATCGCCGTCACGCGCCGGCGCGCGCTTCTGAATGGGCGGAAAACCGGTGAAATTCTGCAGATGACTCTTGCCAACGAGCGCGGTCGCGTAGCCGCCGGCGCGCAAGGTGTCAACGAAGGTGTTGGAATTGAGCGGTAACGGCAGGCCGTTGCCGCGCCCGGCGTGCACCGATGGCATGCGCCCGGTCATCAAGGTGGCGCGGTTCGGCATGCAAACCGGCGTCGCCACGTAGAAGTTATCAAATCGCGTGCCGCGCGTCGCGATCGAATCGATGTGTGGCGTTTTCAGCAGCGGATGGCCGGTGCAGGATAGATAGTCTACCCGGTGCTGATCGGTGATGAACAAAAGGAAGTTGGGCCGCGTCATGCGGTGACGGTCCTCTCGATTACTGCGCGTGAATGTGCGCTGCGATCATAAAGTCGTGCATCTTCACCGTGTCGGTGGCGATCCTCTGGGCGAGTTCGCGCCCGTCCAGCCATTGCGGTTGCAGTCCTATGGCCGTCAGTTTGGCTTGGATATCAGGTTCGGCGGATATTTTCTTGAACTCATCTCGTAGCGCGCTTGTGATCGCGGCCGGCGTCCCCTTCGGCGCCAGCAAACCGAACCATTGCGACAGCACGAGGCCCGGATAGCTTTTGGAAAGCGGAGCCACGCCGGGCAACAGCGGCGACCCGGTTTCCGCGGCCACGCCGAGCGGCACCAACGTCCCGGCCTTGATCTGCGGCAGCGCTTGCTGGATCGGGCTGCAAAACATCGTGACGTTGCCGGCCAACAGCGCATTCATCGCCGGCCCGGCGCCCGTGTACGGCACATGGATCATGTCAATGCCGGCCTGCTGCTTGATCATCTCCCCGCACAGGTGGGCCGGCGATCCGATGCCGGCCGATGCAAAGGTCAGTACCCCTGGCTTGGCTTTGGCCTCCGCGACCAGTTCGGCGAGCGAGCCTATTTTGGCGGCGCGATTGACGACCAGGACGTTGGTGCTTTCGACGACCGCAGCGATCGGAATAAGATCACGCTGGGCGTCATAAGGCACCTTGAGCAGATTTGGCGCCATGGTGATCGGCAGGTCGACAGTGAACAGCAGCGTGTAGCCGTCGGGCGCTGCCTTCACCACCATCTCGGTGCCGACCGTCCCGGTCGCGCCAACGCGGGTCTCGACCACAGCCGGCTCTTTCCAGTCTTGCGACAATTTCTGCGCATACAGGCGCAACGTGACGTCGGCCGGTCCAGGCGGGAACGGCATGATGAAATGGATCGCCCGCGATGGATAGGCCTGGGCAAAGGCGGACGCCGACGCCGCAAACACGATGAAGGCCGTCGCGACAATGCAGGGAAACGCGCGTTGCCCGATCATAGCTCTCCTCCGCGCAATCATCGAACGCGCGCCGCCTCAATCGGCCGGCTTGATGTCGGCGTCCTTGGCGAGTTGCATGGTGGCGGCGTAGTCGTCGTTGAAGAACTTGGTGAACTCTTCGACGGTCATCAGCTCCGGCTCGATGCCGAGCGCCGCCAGACGCTGCTTGACGGTCGGATCCTGCAGCGCCTTTTCGGTTGCGTCGTGCAGCGTGTTGACGACGTTCGTCGGCGTTTTCGCCGGCGCCGACAAGCCGACCCAGAAATTCGACTCGGCGCCGGGATAACCGGCCTCTGCCACCGTCGGTGCGTCGGGCAGCAGCGCCGAGCGTTTCGGCGTACTCACCGCGAGCACGGTAAGCTTGCCGCTGTGCAGAGCCGAAGCGGCCGCCGCCAGGGGAATGAAGTAAAAGTCGATGCGTCCGGCCATGACTTCGGCCAGTCCGTTCTCGCGGAACGGGATATGGCGGACGTCGATCTTGGTCGCGAGACGGAACTTCTCGCCCGCCATGTGCGATGTTGAGCCGATGCCGGCCGACGCGAATGTCAACGTGCCGGGCTTCGCCTTGGCGGCGGCGACAAGATCGGCAACCGTTTTGAAGCCGCTTTGCTTGGAGGCGACCAGCACATTCGGCTGCGTGCCGAATATCGCCACCGGAACGAAATCGCGCAGCGGGTCATACGCCAGATGGCTATGCAGAACCTTGCCGTTGGCCATCGAAGTCGAGCTGGTAACCAGCGTGTAGCCGTCCGGAGCCGCTCTGGCGACCGCTGCGAAGCCGACAACGCCCCCCGCCCCGGGCTGCGGCTCGACCACGATCGCCTGCCCGAGCAAATGCGAAACCTGGTCGAGCACGACACGACCGGTCGTATCCGAGGCGCTGCCCGGCGGGTAAGGGCTGATGACTCTGATCGATCGCGTCGGCCATGCCTGGGCATGGGCCGCGGCCGCCGTTGCAACGAAGAACGCCGCTGCCATGACGGCGGCACGAACGCGAATACACTTCATTGAGTCCTCCCCGGCAGGGCCGTGTCTTACGTGTTGGGGCCCGCGAGAGCCCGGCATGAAGGAACATCTGAGCCAGAATCGGGGCTTTTTGCCAATAGGCGAATGCGCGCAGCTTTTGCCGCTGCGGCGGTATCAATGGTGTGCCTTCTTGCCGGAATCGAGCGTCGCGCCATCTGTTTGGTACAACCGTCAATCAAGGTGAGTGTGATGTCCATCAGGCCCGTCAAACGCATTATTACGTCGCAGCCCACCACCGAGGGCGCCGGCGTCAAATTGCGCCGTGCCTTCGGCTTCGGCGAAACCGGCGAGTTCGATCCGTTTCTGCTGCTCGACGATTTTCGCAACGACCGCCCGGACGACTACCGGGCCGGCTTTCCCTGGCATCCGCATCGCGGCATCGAGACCATCACCTATGTGCTGGCCGGCAGCGTCGAGCATGGCGACAGCCTCGGCAATCGCGGCAACCTGCAAGCCGGTGACGTGCAATGGATGACGGCCGGCCGCGGCATCCTGCATCAGGAAATGCCGCAGGGCGATGCCGCGGGCCGCATGCATGGCTTTCAGCTCTGGGCCAATCTGCCCTCGTCGCTGAAGATGACGGCGCCGCGCTATCAGGACGTCAAAGCCGCCGAGATTCCCGAACTGGTCGACGATGACGGCACGCGGGTTCGCGTCGTGTGCGGCGATTTTCACGGCCGCCGCGGCCCGATCGAGGGCGTGGCCGCCGAGCCGCGTTATCTCGACGTGTCCGTGCCGCCGGGCAAGCGCAAAACGCTGCGGGTCGAGGTTGAGCGGCACGCCTTCGCTTATGTGTTCGAAGGCTCCGGCGATTTTCGCGCCGCCTCAAAGCCGTTCGGCGTACTGACGGAAAAAACCAATGACACCGGCGAAACGCTGGTGCGTGAGCAGACCGGAAATCGCTCGCTCGTTCTGTTCGACTCCGGCGACGAGATTACCGTTCAGGCCGGCGAACATGGCGTCCGCTTCCTCCTGGTGTCGGGTAAGCCGATCAAGGAGCCGGTCGCCTGGTATGGTCCGATCGTGATGAACAACAAAGCGGAGCTGCAACAGGCGTTCGACGAACTGCGCGCGGGAACGTTCATCCGCTAGTCCTGCGACGCTGGGTCCTGGCCGGGCAATCCTCTCCGGCCAAGCTTATGGAACTCTTTGACCGGCTGTGACTTTTCCGCACGGGCCAGACCGTTACAGGCCAGCGCCGTTTTGGCGCACGGGGGAAAAGCGCGATGCAGGACGTCAAATTCAGACTGGTCAATCCCGCCTTGGCGCCGCGGCGTACGAAACTCGAAATGCCCGGTTGGGCGGGCCAGCCAAAGCCCCGCGCCGACGGATCGCACGAATATGCCTGGCATTGCGCGCCCTTTACCGAAGGCGCGCAATACGGCATCGAGATTTTCTACCCGTACCAGAATGAGCTACGCGTCTCGAAGCAGAACGGGAAATGGATTTTCGACGGCGATTTCGGGCCCGAGCCCGAAAGCGATCTGCAATGGCCGCCATTCCGCGGCTTCGGCGATGAGTATTATACCTATCAGCTTCTGCTCGATCTGAAGGTCGGCAAGGAATGGGCGGTACGCACCGAGCCGCACCCGCGTTTCTACACCGACGCGACCGGCACGGTGCCCATCGCGGTCCCGGCATTGTTGCGCACCGAATGGTGGCCGATGATCTCTTTCATCGTATTCAAGGCGCCGATGGAGGGGCAGACGCACATTTTCCGGCCGGGAGAGCCAATGCTGCAGCTTCTGGTACTGCCAGTCACGGCCGATTTCACGCTGGCGCCGATGAACGAAGAGGAAGCGGCGGAACGTGAAATGCGCGGCCGGCGCATTCACGCCAGTCGGCCGACACTAGCCGAGGATTCAACCTGGACGTCGGACACCGATACGGTGTTTGACGGCACCTACCGCCATCTGCTGCGCGCCGCAAAGGCGCGGGAGCGGGAGAAATAGTAGGCGGCGCACGCCGGATGCGCCGCGGCATTTCTCCACCTCCGACCCTAGTGGTGATGATGGTGATGATGATGATGGTGGTGATGATGATGACCACGCAGTAGGCGGCGCAGCGGACGCGGCACGACGTGATGGTGATGATGATGGTGGTGGTGATGGTGATAGAACTGCGCCACCTGGAGGCCACCGTCCTTGACGCTGTCGCCGGGCGTCTGGGCTAGGCGGGCGTCGTCCGCTTTCAGCGCCGACACCGCGTTTGGCACGGGATCGAGAAGGTCGCGATAGCTTGCCGCCGGGGCATAGCCTTCGGTTTGAGCGGGCACCGCGGCATTGGCGGCGGTTACGGTCGTCAGCGCCGCAGCGGCGCCAAGCAGACCGGCGATCTTCTTATCCATAATTCCTCCTGGTGGCCCCTCGATGCGATAATCCGTCGGACCACCGGAGGTTCCTGATTCATAAACGAAACCAGTGCGGGGTCCGCCCCCGCTGACCTCGTGCGATGGAACCAGGTTGCAGCCGTACCGCTTAATTCGCGCCGAGCTTTTCAACGAATGGACGGAAGGTCGTCTTTTCTGTTCCGCAATCCGGACATCGCCAGTTCGCCGGAATTGCCGAAAACGGCGTGCCCGGGCTGATCGATTGATGCGGCAATCCCTTGACCTCCTCGTATATGAAATAGCAGCCGCGGCAGATGAAGCGTCGCCCGCCGTTGAGTGGCGCGTGTGCCGCTTGCGGCACTGGCGGCGTCGCCGCGGTCCGCGGCACGAAGACCGGATCGTCGACCGCGATGTCTCCGCCATCGCGCGCGATGAGATAGACGCCGAGATTCTTGTGGCCGAAGGCCGTGCGCAGCGAGCTCGGAATATCAAGGTCGCGGCGCCCGGTTGCCGGATTGACATTGGTCGCGCCGCAGCGGCCGTTCTTACGATCGACCGAGAAAACCACGCCGCCGATTCTGATTTCCGAACCGACCCAGTCGAACTCCTCCCATGGTTTGGCCCCATCGATATAGATGTTGGCACGAAACCGCAGTGGATCGATCTCGACACCCCATTGCTGTTCGAGGCTACGCACGGTCGAAAGATTGATTAGCGAAATCACATTATCGGGCTTATCCATAAAGTGGCCGCCGCTCGAATGGACCAGCAGCGGCGGAGCCGGCAAACCCGGCAGCAATTGCCAGAAGAAACTCTCGATTTGCGTTCGCTCGGCGGCATCGGCGAGCTGCGCCGAAGCGACCTCCCGGTTCCCCTCCTTCACGGTCAGCCGCAGTGTGTCCAAATCGAGCGAGGTATTGACGCGAGCCAAACCCTCGTCGAGCATGAGCATGACGAAAAGACCTTTTTTCGCCCATTTGGGATCGTCGCGATCGATCGGAGCACCCGGCCGCGCCAGCGCATAAATGCGGTCTTGCGGAAACGGCTTCTCGGCATCGAGCGCGACCCGCGATAGTGGCTGCGCGCTCAACCCTTTAACCGGGTACCGGTAGAGCCTCGCCACCGTGATCATCGGACTGTCCGTTTGCCGCTGCGCGCCTGCGGGCAAACTCTTACGGCGGCGGCGCCGCGCCGCTAGAGCCGGTTGCCGGCGAACTCTTGGGTCCAGATGACGCGGCGTTCGTTCGGTCCTCGGCGGCGGCACCGCGGCACGGCCGAATAGCACGTTGACGTCGGCGCCGGGATCGTCGAGCGCATCATCGATAGCATCCGACAAGCGCGCGATGCCCTGCTCGATTTGCTTTCGTGACAGCGCCGCGTAGCCAAGCGTCAATCCGCGCTGCGTGAGCGTCGAGGCACGCGCGACATAGGCGCCAGCAGATGGGAACGAATAGACGCCGATGCGCGCCTGCAGCGCCAGGCGCTCAACCGTCGCGGCATTGGGCACGCCGGGCGGCAGATACCAGATCAAATGCAATCCGCCCGATTCGCCGCTGACACCTACGTCGCCGAAATTGCGCCGCAGCGCCGCCAGCAGGCAATCTCGATTTTCCTTGTATTGGGCGCGGGCGCGCAGCACGTGCGTCTCATACGTGCTGCCCCGCATCATCTCCGCCAAGGCGGCCTGATCCAGCCAGGGGTTGCCGTTGTTGAGCAGGGCCTTGGCGGCGCCGACCACGCCGACCAGCTGCTCCGGCACGACCATGTAGCCGAGCCGAAGACCGGCGCCGAGCGTATGAGAAAACGTGCCAAGGTGAATGGTGCAGTCGGGCGCCGCGGCGGCAATCGCCTGCAGCGGCGAACCCTCGTAGCGGAATTCGCCGTCGCGATCGTCCTCGACAATGTAGCAGCCATAGCGCCGCGCCCAGGCGACAATCGCGCGGCGACGATCGAGCGACAGCGTGTGCCCCGTCGGGAACTGATGCGATGGCGTGACGTAGAGCAGCGCGGTCGGCCGCTGCGGCAGCTCCTCCGGAATCAGGCCGTCAAAATCCACACCGACACTGACGATTTCCGAGCCGGTCGCTTCGAATGCAAAGGCGGCACCCTGATAGCAGGGGTCCTCGATTGCGCTCGGCGTGCCGTGATTAAGAAACAGCCGCGTGGCGATGCTGATTCCCTCCTGCGCACCGCCGACAATGAAAATCCGGCTTGGGTCGGCGGCGATTCCGCGCGACGTCGCCAGGTGGCCTGCGATGGCGGCACGTAGCGCCGGAAGGCCCGCCGGATCACCGTAACGGGTGAGTCCGAAATTGCCGCCATGCGACAGGCTTTGCTGCAGCAGGCGGCGCCAAGTCTTCAGCGGAAACAAAGCCGGGCTCGGGCGGCCCGGAAAGAAATCGAAGGATAACCGGTTGCGGCCTTGGCGTATCGGGTTTTGCAGGCGGAGCGGCAGCGGCGGCAGAGGCATGTGCGACAGCGCGACGCCATTCTGATCATGCTGATCATACGGGTTGGCGACGCCGGCTTTGACCGGCGCCCCGGGCAGGCTGTCGGCAACAAAAATGCCCGAAGCCGGACGCGCTTCCACATAGCCTTCGACAATCAGCGTGTCATAGGCGCGCACGACCGTATTACGCGAGACGGAAAGCTGCTCCGACAGGCGCCGCGACGACGGCAGCCGCGTGCCGGCGCGAATGCGCGCCTGCCGGATCGCGTCGCGCAGCTGCTCCACGAGCTGATTGGTCAGCGGTTCGCGCCGTGCGCGATCCAACAGCACAGGTATCTGCATGCGTGAAGTAACGCCTGTAACAACTCAACCGGCGCTGAACTTTAGACGCAGCCACGGCAGCTTTCAAAGCCACCGCGCAACTGGCTCCTATAATCAGGTGACAACTGGACTCATCGCTCCGGCTGTCCCGCCCGATTTGCCTAATCGACGTGCATCGGCTGACGGAAACTTGAGAAAACCGAACATCCTCTGGGCAAATTCCCGCGCCCGATCGCCCGCAAGCCCCGGTTTTCCGGTGCCATCACATTTCTTCGACGTGGCTCTCGTTGGCCGGGTGGCTAGTCGGCATCCTGTTCGGCAGCCGGAGCAGCGACGAGCACCCGTGCACCAAGCCCGGGCGACTTCGCGCTTTCGAATGGAGATGGCTGATGAGAACAACATCACGACGTGCATGGCTTGCCGGCGCGGTCGCGTCGGCATTCTTGATGGGGACCGTGGCTCGGGCCGCGGCCGAAGACACGATCAAGGTCGGCATCCTGCATTCCTTGTCGGGCACGATGGCAATCAGCGAAACCATCCTGAAGAACCTGATGCTGTGGCAGATATCCGAACTCAACGCCCATGGCGGCCTGCTCGGCAAGAAGGTCGAGCCGGTCGTCGTCGATCCGGCTTCCAACTGGCCGCTGTTTGCGGAAAAGGCGCGCGAGTTGATCAGCAAGGACAAGGTCGCGGCCGTGTTCGGCTGCTGGACCTCCGTTTCCCGCAAGTCCGTGCTGCCGGTGTTCGAAGAGCTCAACGGCCTCCTGTTCTATCCATTGGAGTATGAGGGCGAGGAGTCCTCGTACAACGTCTTCTATGGCGGCTCGGTGCCAAGCAACAAGGCGATCCCGTCCATCGAATATCTGATGAGCAAGGACGGCGGCTCGGTGAAGCGCTGGGTGCTGGAAGGCACCGACTATGTTTATCCACGCACCAGCAACAAAATCATCCGCGCCTTTCTCCAGGCCAAGGGCGTAAAGGACGAGGACATCCTGGAGAATTACACGCCGTTCGGCTTCTCCGACTGGCAGACGGAGGTGGCCCGGATCAAAGCGTTCGGCTCCGCCGGCAAGAAAACGGCGGTCATTTCCACCATCAACGGCGACGCCAACGTGCCGTTCTATAAGGAGCTGGGCAACCAGGGCATCAAGGCGACCGACATACCGGTGATCGCCTACTCGGTCGGCGAAGAAGAGCTTCAGGGCATTGATACCAAACCGCTGGTCGGCCATCTCGCCGCCTGGGCCTATTTCGAATCGGTCAACACACCGGAGAACAAAGCCTTCATCGCCAAGTGGCATGCCTATACGGGAAATCCGAAGGCGGTCACGACGGACCCCATGGAGGCCGAATATCTGCTGTTTCACATGTGGGTTCACGCCGTCCAGCAGGCCGGCACAACCGACGTCGACGCGGTCCGTCAAGCCATGATCGGCCAGAAAATGAAGGATCTGGCCGGCTTCACCGAGGTGATGCAGCCAAGTCACCACCTCACCAAGCCGCTGATGATCGGCGAGATCCAGCCGAACGGTCAGTTCGCCATCGTCTACAAGAGCAAGACCGTGCTCGAGCCGCACCCCTGGAATCCGTATCTGCCGTCCGACAAGGGCAAGGTTGCGGATTGGGGCTATCCATGGGTCTGCGGCGGCTGCACCGCGCCGCACTACTCGGCGTTCTGACGCTTTCCGTCAGACTGGCCGACACCTCTCTCCCCGCGCGCTCGCTGCGCGGGGAGAACGATTCCCGGGGGCCATCTGTCCGATCGCTGGGACGTCGCGTTCGCGCCGCTTCGGCGGCGTCCGATCTGCGTTTCTCAACGCCAATCCGCCATTCAAGCCGCCGCGCTCGGTCGCGCCGACAGCGCCTCGTGCCAGCGTTTGACGTGTACGAGCTCGTCGGGAACGGCGAGTTTGGAGACGCGCATGAAGTCGACCGCGACCTACGCGGTGATATCGGCAACGCTGTACGCCTTTCCAGCCAGATAAGGCCGGTTCTTTAGTTCGCCGTCGAGGAAGCGCAAGAATTCGAACACACGTGGCTTGTTGGCCTCGCCCCACGCGGCGACCTGCGGATTGACCATCTGCTTCATGGCCGGGTGCAAATGCTGGAACACGCTCGCCACTGGAAACAGCAGATGCAGCTCCGCGCGTCTGTTCCACATCTCGACCAGCGCGCTCTCCAGGGCGCCACGGCCGAATAGCGGCGGCTCGGGCTGCAACGCCTCGAAATAGCGGCAGATCGCAATCGACTCAGCAATCACCGTGCCATCGTCGAGGACAAGCGCCGGTACCCGCTGCATCGGATTAACCGCGGTATAGGCTTCGGAGCGCTGCTCCAATTTGCCGAGATCGACCTGCTCGGTCGGAACTGTGATGCCTTTTTCGGCCAGAAAAATCCGCACCCGCCGCGGATTCGGGGCGCGGCCGCCGTCATAAAGCTTCATCGCATTTTTCCCCTTTATCGCATTGAGGCCGCAAACTTATCCTGCTGCGGCGCGATCGGCCAGCACGCCGCGGAGCGGACCGGCGCTGGGTTGGACATGGTGAATAAATCCTTGATGCCGGGAAAACCGCACGTTCCGTTAAGCCTGGTCTTAAGGAATTTGCGCGACTTTTGTCGCGAATTTTCGGAACCCGGACCGCAATGGCCTCCTCGACCAGCGAACCGCGCGATGCCGCCCTCCCGGCCGCATCCCCCGCCCCTTCGCCGGCGCGGCGGCGGCTTGCATTCCAGCATGTCCGCGAGGCGCGCGACCGGCTGACCTCGACCAGCGGCACCCGGCCGGTGTTCGACTACGAACTCTTGCGCCAATTTGCGCAGAACCGGGTGTCGGCGTCGCCCGTGATCCTGCTGCTGATCGTCAGCATCGGCCTGTTCTCGATCTTGTGGACCGGCGCACTGATCTCGGGTGTGTGGACCGGCGGCGCACTGGTTATCCACCTGATCATCGTCGGCGCCTGCCGGCAATTTCTTGCCGAGCCGCCGAACACTACGAACATGCGCGCTTGGCGGATGCGCTTTCTGCTGCTCGACCTGTTCTTCGGCGTGGCCTGGACCTTCATCCTCATCAATCCGATCGGCATCGACGAGCAGGCCGGCATGTTCATGCTGTTCGTCATGCTTCTGGTGGTGGCGATCTCCAGCATGCTGGCGTCGAGCCTGCCCATTGCGGTGCTGGCGCTGACGCTGCCGGTCACCATCGCGATCGCCGTCGATTTCCTGCTCAAGGGAACGCTGCACAATTACATCTTGGCCGCCATGGCGCTCGCCGCCGAGGGCTATTTCTCGCTGCTCGCCTACCGGCTGTATTCGACGACGCTCGCGACGCTCGAAGTGCGGGCCGAGAAAGAATCTCTGATCGGGGAGCTCGAACAGTCTAAATCCATTTCAGACGAGGCGCGCCGGCGCGCCGAGGGCGCCAATATCGCCAAATCGCGCTTCCTGGCGCAGATGAGCCACGAGTTGCGAACGCCGCTCAATGCCATTCTCGGCTTCTCGGAGGTGATGAAGGCGGAGATCTTCGGAGCGCACGCCGTGCCGGTCTACAAGGATTATGCCGGCGACATCCACAGTTCCGGCGTGCACCTGCTCAACCTCATCAACGAAATCCTCGACTTGTCGCGCATCGAAGCCGGGCGCTACGAACTCAACGAGGAGGCAGTATCGCTCGCGCGCGTCGTCGAGGATTGCCATCATCTGTTGAAGCTGCGCGCCGGCAACCGCGGCATCACCATTCACGAGATGTTCGAACCCGACATGCCGCGGCTGTGGGCCGACGAGCGCGCGGCACGCCAGATCTGCCTCAACCTCCTCTCCAACGCGATCAAGTTCACGCCGCAAGGCGGCGAAATCTGGCTCAAAGTGGGCTGGACCGCCTCCGGCGGCCAGTACATGAGCGTCAAGGATACCGGTCCCGGCATTCCCGAAGAAGAAATCCCGATCGTGCTGGCCTCATTCGGCCAGGGCTCGAACTCGATCAAATCGGCCGAACAGGGCGCCGGCTTGGGCCTGCCGATCGCAAAAAACCTGATCGATCTGCACGGCGGCACGTTTGCGCTCAAGTCCAAGCTGCGCATCGGCACCGAGGTGATCGTCACCTTCCCGCCCGAACGCGTGATGTCGGCGCTGGCCCCGATTTCCGACGGCGCCGCACCGCTGCAACCGCGGCCTTCCGAAATGTCCTCGCCGGATGACGGTCTGGGGCGCCCGCGGCGAACGGCAACCGGCTAGCGTCGGGGTGCATGGAAGGCTATTGCTTCGGCCGCGCCGCTGCGGCTGCATGATTCGCGCCGAGCTCGGTGAGCGGCGACGGGACGGTCGCGCCAGAATCGGCGCCAGGGGATAGATCGAACGTGCGTCAGCGCCTGTTGCTACTCTTGCTGCTTGGCGTCTTCATCGCGATCCTGATCGTCATCGCGAACCAGGGCAGCGGTGGGCCCGGACGGCTTTCGGCCGACGATTATTCCTCGCTGGCCTACAAAATCGGCATCCTGGTGTTCATCGCCGGTACCGTGCTGACGCTATTCCGCGAGCGGTTCGCCCAGGCGGTGACCATGGCGATGATGTGGGTCATCGTCGGGATGCTGCTCGTGGTCGGCTACTCCTACCGGTTCGAATTGCACCAAGTCGCCGATCGCGTGCTGGCCGATCTCATTCCCGGCCGCGTCATCTCGCAGGGCCGCACCGTCGCGGTGGCGCGCACCAACGGCGGCGATTTTGCCATCAACGCGCAGATCAATGGCGCGCGCGTCGCCATGGTACTCGACACCGGCGCGAGTTCCGTGGTGCTGACCCGCGAAGACGCCAAGGCTGCCGGCCTGCCGATCGAGGTGCTCGACTATTCGGTCAATATCGACACGGCCAACGGTCGCGCCCGCGCCGCACCGGTGACGCTCGATCGCGTCGCGGTCGGCAGCCTGGTCGAGCATTCCGTCGATGCGCTCGTGGCGCCGCCCGGTCAGTTGAAGACGAGCTTGCTCGGGATGAGCTTCTTGAACCGGCTGCAGAGCTGGGAAGTCCGCGGCGATCGCCTCTTGCTGCACGGCTATCCGTGAGCCGGCGGCTTAAAACAGGCTGATCAGAAAGCGAAGCGACACCGCAAGAATGAACAGCGCGAACGCAATCTCCAGTGTTCGCCGCGACAGCCGGTGTGCCAGCCGCGCGCCATACGGCGCGACGAGGCTCGCGACCGGCGCCATTACGGCGACGCCGATCAATGAGACGAAGCCAAGCGACAGCGGCGGCAGTTCCGCCTGATACGGCAATCCGGCAAGGATGTAGCCGATCGTGCCCGCAATGGTGATCGGCACGCCAAGTCCGGCCGAGGTCGCAACCGCCTGGTGGATCGTCTTGCCGTAAAGCGTCAGCACGATGTTGGACAGCGAGCCGCCGCTTATCCCCATCAGCGAACCGGCGAGCCCGATGCCGAACCCATATCCGGTCATCGGCAACGGACCGGGAAGCTCGGTGCCGATATTCCAGCGGTCACCGGCAAACATGAATTTGGCGCCGATGAACAGCGCAATCACCACGAAGGCGATCTTGAACACCGCCTCGGGCGCGAAAGCCGCGATGGCCGAGCCGCAGGCGACACCGATCACCGCCGGCACGGCCCACAGACGGATGACACCCGGCACAATCAAACCTTTGGCGCGATGCGTGAGATAGGAGCGGATCGCGGTCGGCACGATGATGGCGATCGAGGTGCCGATGCAAAGCTGCATGTGCACGTCCTCGGGCACGCCAAGAACGCGAAACACTTCATAGAGCACCGGCACGATCACCGCGCCGCCGCCGATACCAAACAGTCCGGCGAGCAGACCCGTGATCACGCCGCCGATCACGACAGCGACGGCAAGCCAAACGAGTTCGTGGACACTCACGCCGAACAGCATGCGGACAGCTTACTCCCGCAAGCGGGGGCTGCAGCAAGCGCCCGTTATGACAACGCGATCAGGCTGCGATGTGCGCCAAATCGGCCGCACTGGCCGCTGCACTTTCGCGGACCAGCGCCAGCGCCTCGGTGAGCACCTCGACACCAGCGCGGGAGTTCCCTGCGGCACTGGCAAGCTGGCGGCGGAACGCGCGTGCGCCCGGCACGGCGCGGAACAGCCCATGCAAATGCCGAGTAATCGCATGCAGCTGCGTACCGGCCGCAAGCTCTCGCGCAATGTACGGCACGAATGCAGCTATCGCCTGATGAGTGGAGCCGACGCGGGCCTCATCGCCGAATACCTCCTGATCGACGGCGAGCAGACGCCATGGTTCCTGATAGGCGGCGCGGCCGAGCATCACGCCATCAACGTGCGCGAGGTGAGCGAGCGCATCCTCGACGCCGGCGATGCCGCCATTGATGACGACCGGCAGGCGCGGATGCGCGGCCTTGAGCCGATAAACGCGGTCATAGTCGAGCGGCGGAATTTCACGGTTTTCCTTCGGCGATAGTCCTTTGAGCCAGGCCTTGCGGGCGTGCACGATGAGCGCATCGGCCCCTGCCCGTTCGGCTGCACTGCCCAGCGTCTCCAGCGCCTCTTCCGGATCCTGATCGTCGACCCCGATGCGGCATTTGACCGTGACCGGGATCGCGACCGCGGCCTTCATCGCAGCGACGCATTCGCCGACCAAGACTGGCTCGGCCATAAGGCAGGCGCCGAAACGGCCATCCTGCACCCGATCGGACGGACAGCCGACATTCAGGTTGATTTCATCGAAGCCAAGCTCGGCTCCTGCCACCGCACAAGCAGCGAGCGCACGCGGATCGGATCCGCCGAGCTGCAACGCCAACGGATGTTCGGCCGGGTCATAGCGCAGGAGCCGCGACCGATCGCCGTGCAGGACCGCACCAGTCGTCAGCATCTCCGTATAGAGCCGCGCCCGCCGCGTCAGCAGCCGATGGAAATGACGGCAATGGCGATCGGTCCACTCCATCATTGGAGCGACACAGAAGCGCCACTGCGAGATTTGTCGCGGATTATCCACGATTTCAGTCACTTGACCCATTTCCGGGATATCTCGTTTCGTACCATGAACGGTCGATTTTGTCGCTCTACCATTGTGGTCATATAAGGCGGCTCCCTGTCACTGCACGGCGTACAGCCGATATGGGAACAGCCCGATGACGTAGACGCTGCATCGTTACCGACGATCGCAGCCGAATTGGAGCTGGTGATACATGGCAGGTCATGACGTGGGCGGCGGAGCGCGTTATGCGATCTATTTTGTGCCGAAGGCGCATTCCGATCTCTATCGGTGCGGCAGCGCCATTATCGGCTACGATTGCTACGCTGGTACAGCGGTCGATTTTCCCGACGCGCTGACATGCGACGCGCTGGATTGGCGCAAATTGACCAACGAGCCGCGGCGCTACGGTTTTCACGCTACGCTGAAAGCGCCGTTTCCTCTGCGCGCGCCGCACACCGAAGCGGAGCTGATCGAGGCCTTGCACAAGTTCGCGCGGCGTCGGGATCCCGTTTGCATCGCCAAGCCCGCGGTGCGCCTGCTTGACGGCTTTATTGCTATCGTACCTTCCGAACCGGCGCCGGCGCTCGACGCGCTGGCGGCATCGTGCACGATATCGTTCGATCCCTATCGTGCGCCGATGTCCGCGCAAGAGCGCGACCGGCGTATGGCTGTGGGCCTGAGCATGCGGCAGATCGAAAATCTCGATCGCTGGGGTTATCCATACGTACTGTCCGATTTCCGCTTTCACATGACGCTGACCGGAAAAGTCGAGGCGCCCTGGCGCGAAACGGCGCTCGCCTTGCTCACCAGCTGCGTGCCGCAGATGGGCGGCGATCGATCGTCCCCGGTCGATCGCTTGGCGCTCGTCAAACAGGATTCACCGCAGGCTTTCTTCAAGGTCGTATGCCAAGCCGTCCTTGGCGGCGGATGATGTCCAATTAGGTCTCGATGACCAAGGCGACGCGGTCGGCGGCAAACCGCGTACGCGAGACCAGAACCGGGACGCCGCTCTCATCGACATCCACGTTATTGACCACCAATAAAGGACGGCCGAGCGCAATCTTCAGATTGTTTGCATCCGCGGCGTCGGCCACCGCAGCGGTAACGTCGGTGCGCCGGCGCGCGTAATCGCGGACGCCGTAATGTGCGAGCATACGAGTCATCGATTGAGACGTCGCGTAAACGCGCGCTGCATCCGGAAAGCGCTTCGCCGAGAGCCATGTCGTCGCCACGCACAGCGGCACGCGGTCGGCATGGCGGAGTGTCTCGATCCGCACGACCGGCGCTCCAATTTCGGTTCTGAGCCGGCGCGCCACATCACCGTCTGCCGCTTCTACCAGGCTCGCGATCAGGCGGCCCCCGGCCGCGCGGCCGGCCTCGCCGACAATTTCCGAAAAACGGGTGCGGCGGCGGATCGGATAGGCCAATGGACGTGTCTCGACATATGTGCCGCTGCCGCGTTCGGCGCGCACCACGCCGCGCTCGGCGAGCGCCGCGATGGCACGGCGTACGGTGTGGCGATTGACGCCGAAGCGCGCCGAGATTTCGATCTCGCCGGGCAATTTGCCGCCCTGCTTGAACACGCCGCGCGCAATCAACTGCTCGATCTCGTCGGCGATGCGCCGCCACAGCGACACGCCGGCCACGGCGAACTCATCCGGATCCACTGTCCTTTTGCGCCGAGCGGTGGCGGTCGCCAACTGTTTCATTGCCCTGTCATAAAAGCAGCGACCTTCATAAGGCGGCGATGTCGGTAAAACGTCATATTTGCGCGCTAGATAGTTGTCTAGTAACATAGACAACTCAAAATGCCAAGGGCATCGAATTTGAACCGTTCTGTTGGAGACGAAGCTGTCCTGCGCTCCAAGCGTCGCGCAACCATGGCCGTGCTTGCCGAGGCGAGCGGCACTGAAATCGCCCGCGGCCTCGAAGCCATCGGCCTCCTGCCCGCCTACGATGAACTGCGCACGCCAGAGAGCGGCCTGGTCATGGTGCGCGGGCGGATCGGCGGCGACGGCGCGCCCTTTAACATCGGCGAAGCAACAGTGTCGCGCGCGGTGGTCCGGCTCGTTACCGGCCAGATCGGCTTCGGATACGTGCTTGGCCGCGACCGCACCAAGGCACGCCTTATCGCGCTATGCGATGCGCTCGTTCAGACGCCCGCTTATGACGCCGCTGTTGAAAACAGCGTCGTCGCGCCGATACGGGAGCGCCTTGCGACCGCGCGCGAGGCTGATGCCCGTCGGGTTGCCGCCACGAAGGTCGAGTTCTTCACACTGGTCCGTGGGGAGGACTGACAGTGCTTACCGCAGGCTTTTCAAATCCGGTGATGGCGGCGCAATCGACGTTTCGCGCCGTGCTGGCGGCGACTGCGCGGCCCGGAACGATTTGGCCGATCACGGCCGAGCTTGAACCGCCGGCGCCGCTCTCGCGCGTCGCCGCTGCGATCGCCTTGACGTTGTGCGATCAGGATACGCCGGTCTGGCTTGACGCGCGCCTTCGCGCAATTGACGCTATTGCTCAATGGTTACGCTTCTACTGCGGCGCCAGGATCGTCGACGAGCCAAGCGCAGCGGCCTTCGCCTTCGCCAGCGATGGTGCCACGCTGCAGGATTTTGCGCGCTTCAATCTCGGCAGCGTCGATTATCCGGATCGTTCGACCACGATCGTTATCCTCGTCGAATCTTTGCAGTCTGGACCTCCTTTGATGCTCGCCGGACCGGGTATTCGCGACCAACAAATATTGCGCGCCACGCCACTGCCGCGCGACATCGCTGAACGGCTAGCGGACAACCGCGCCCTGTTTCCACGTGGTGTGGATTTGCTGCTCGCTTCGCCGGACGCGGTCGCCGCGTTGCCGCGATCGGTGCGGCTTGTTGTCCACGAGGAGCAGCCATGTACGTAGCAGCCAAAGGCGGTGAGCGCGCCATCGAGAACGCGCACCGGCTTCTTGCCGATGCGCGGCGCGGAGACCGCTCGATTCCCGAGCTATCGCTTGCGCAGATCGAGCAACAGCTCACGCTCGCCGTCGACCGGGTGATGAACGAGGGATCGCTTTACGATCGCGAACTTGCCGCGCTCGCCATCAAGCAGGCGCGCGGCGATCTGATCGAGGCCATCTTTCTGCTACGCGCGTTCCGCACCACTTTGCCCCGCTTCGGCGCCAGCGAACCGATCGACACCAGTGTGATGGCCGTGCGCCGGCGCATTTCGGCGGCATTCAAGGATCTGCCCGGCGGGCAGGTGCTGGGGCCGACGTTTGATTACACGCATCGGCTGCTGGAGCCGGACCTCAACGCTTCGGGCGATGCTGTCCCGGCAAGCGCGGATGCGAGCCTTGAGGCAATGCCGCGCGTCACTGATCTGCTTGCGCGCGACGATTTGATCGAACAATCGCCAACCGCCGGACCTGACGAACAAGTGGGCGATTTGACACAGGACCCGCTCAACTTTCCGGCTGACCGCGACCTGCGCCTGCAAAACCTTGCGCGCGGCGACGAAGGCTTTTTGCTGGCGCTCGGCTATTCGACCCAGCGCGGTTACGGCCGCAATCATCCGTTTGCCGGCGAGATCAGGCTCGGCGAGGTCGGGGTGGAATTCGCGCCGGAAGAGATTGGATTCGCCGTGCCGCTCGGCCGCATCGCCGTGACCGAATGCCAGATGATCAACCAATTCCGCGGATCGCCATCCCAGCCGCCGCGCTTTACGCGCGGCTACGGACTCGGCTTCGGCCATTGCGAACGCAAGGCAATGTCCATGGCGCTGGTTGATCGCGCCTTGCGCGCGCGCGAGCTTGACGAAGAGATCAAGGCGCCGGCTCAGGACGAGGAGTTCGTGCTCTCGCACTCCGACAATATCCAGGCCACGGGCTTCGTCGAACACCTGAAACTTCCGCATCACGTCGATTTTCAAGCCGAGCTCGGTCTCATTCGCCGGCTCCGTACGGAATTCGATCAGACCGCTTCGAAGCACCCACTACAGGAGGCCGCGGAATGAACGCGCCGGCCTACAACTTCGCCTATCTCGACGAGCAAACCAAGCGCATGATCCGGCGCGCCATCCTCAAGGCAGTGGCCATCCCCGGCTATCAGGTGCCGTTTGCGAGCCGCGAAATGCCGATGCCCTATGGCTGGGGCACGGGCGGCGTGCAGGTGACGGCTTCCGTACTCGGGCCGAACGACGTGCTCAAGGTGATCGACCAGGGCGCCGACGACACGACCAACGCCGTGTCGATCCGCAAATTCTTCCAAAAAACCGCGGGCGTGCGCACCACCACCGATACGCGCGAGGCGACCGTCATTCAGACACGCCATCGCATTCCCGAAACACCCCTCGCGGAGCACCAGATCCTGGTGTTTCAGGTGCCGATTCCCGAGCCGCTGCGGTTCCTCGAACCGCGTGAGACGGAGACGCGCCGCATGCACGCGCTCGCCGAATATGGGCTGATGCACGTCAAGCTCTATGAAGACATCGCTCATCACGGCCAAATCGCGACCACCTATGCCTATCCGGTCAAAGTCGACGGCCGCTACGTCATGGACCCCTCGCCGACGCCCAAATTCGACAATCCGAAAATGGACGATTGTCCGGCGCTGCAGTTGTTCGGCGCCGGGCGTGAAAAGCGCATTTACGCCATTCCGCCCTATACGCAGGTCGTTTCCCTCGACTTCGAGGATCATCCATTCGAACGCTATCGCCGTGACGACACGTGCGCACTGTGCGGATCGACCGACAGTTTCCTCGACGAGATCGTCACCGACGACAGCGGCGGGCGCATGTTCGTGTGTTCGGACACTGCATACTGCGAGGGCCGCCGCGGCAGCGATATGCCAGCGGCGCCGGCCCCCGGAGAAGGCAAGTCATGAGCGAGGACGAACGGCCGCTTCTGATTGCGGAAGCCCTTAAGAAAGCGTTCGGCCGTCAGATCGCCTGCCGCGATATCTCGTTCAGTTTGCACGAGGGCGAGGTAATGGCGGTCGTGGGCGAGTCGGGCTCCGGCAAGTCGACATTGCTGCGGCTTCTTTCGATGCAGACGAAGCCCGATGCCGGTTGCGTGCGTTATCGCATGCGTGACGGCGTGACGCGCGATCTTGCCGCGCTCGGTGAGGCGGAGCTGCGCTTTCTGGCGCGGACCGATTGGGGTTTCGTCCATCAGGACCCGGCGCTCGGCCTGCGCATGGCGGTGTCGGCGGGCGCCAATGTCGGCGAGCGGCTGATGGCGGTCGGCTGGCGGCATTACGGAAAAATCCGGCAGGCCGCAACGGATTGGTTGGAGCGAGTCGAGATCGAAGCCGCCCGAATCGACGATCGCCCCGATATCTATTCCGGCGGCATGCGGCAGCGGCTGCAAATCGCGCGCAATCTCGTGACACAGCCGCGACTGGTGCTGATGGATGAGCCGACCAGCGGCCTCGACGTGTCCGTGCAGGCGCGCCTGCTTGATCTCCTCCGCAAACTGGTCGCCGCGCTCAAGCTCTCCGCCGTGATCGTGACCCACGATCTCGCCGTTGCGCGGCTGCTATCGCACCGGATCATGGTGATGAAGGCGGGCGAAGTCATCGAGACTGGTTTGACCGACCAGGTCCTCGACGACCCGCACGAACCCTATACGCAATTGCTGGTCGCTTCGATTTTGCAGCCTTGAGGCACGCATGACCGCTGCGCTTGAACTCCGTGAAGTTGGCAAGAGTTTTACCATGCACCTGCAAGGCGGCGTGCGCTTGTCGGTTCTGTCCGGAATAAGCTTCTCGGTCCACTCCGGCGAATGCGTCGTGCTTGGGGGCCGCTCTGGCCTCGGCAAATCGACCGTCCTGAAAATGATTTTCGGCAATTACCGCTGCGATAGCGGACAGATTCTGGTGCGCCGCGGCGGCGAGATCGTCGACGTTGCAACGGCAACGCCGCGACAGATACTGGCGCTGCGCCAGCGCACAATCAGCTATGTCGCCCAGTTCCTGCGTGCGGTGCCGCGCGTGCCGGCCGTTGATGTGGTCGCCGAACCGCTTCTTCTAACTGGAACACCGCCGGAAGTCGCTCGCAACAAGGCAATGGAAATGTTGCGCCAGCTTAACATTCCCGAGACGCTTTGGCGCATTCCACCGGCGACCTTTTCCGGCGGCGAGCAGCAGCGCGTCAACATCGCCCGCGCGCTAATTGCCGAACATCCGATCCTGTTGCTCGATGAGCCGACTGCCTCGCTAGACGCAGACAATCGCGCACGAGTGCTGGCACTTCTTGCCGCGCGCCGGACTGCCGGCACCGCGATGGTGGGAATTTTCCACGATAGCGAGGCTCGCAGCAGCGTAGCGACGCGTATCTTCAGTTTGCCGGAGCGAAGAGAGGCCGCATGAGCGAGCGTATTGTCAGCAATGCGCAGATCGTGACACGGGACCAAGTGATCCGCGGCGATCTCGTTGTGCGCGACGCCAGCATTGCCGCGATCGAGCCTGCTTCCCGCCCGAGCGCAGCGGCGGGCGCGATCGATTTCGCCGGAGATTATTTGCTGCCGGGACTTATCGAGCTGCACACCGACAATCTTGAACATGCGGCAACGCCGCGGCCGGCGGTCCGTTGGCCGGCCCTCTCCGCGGTGGTGACGCACGACGCGCAGATGGCGGCTTCGGGCATAACCACCGTTTACGACGCAATCGCAGTAGGCGACATCCAGCGCGACGGCGACCGACTCGCGCGCCTGGATGCGATGATAGAGGCCGTGACTGACGCGCAGCAAAGCGGCCTGTTTCGCGCGGAGCACCGGCTGCACTTGCGCTGTGAGCTGTCCCATAGCCGCTTGAAAGAGATGATCGCTGGCCTTGCCGAGCATCCGCTGATCGGACTGATGTCATTGATGGACCATACGCCGGGGCAGCGTCAGTTCGTCACCATGGAGCAGTATAAGGTCTACTATCAAGGCAAATACCAATTGTCCGACGTTGAGCTCGCCACTTTTGTCGCCGAGCGCAAGCGCGATCAGGAGCTTTATGCGCAGAGCAACCGCGAAGCGGTCATCGCCGCAGCGCGCGCCCGCTGCGTCAAGCTTGCCAGCCACGACGACGCTACGCCGGCTCATGTTGCCGAGGCGGTCGCGGCCGGCGTGGCGATTGCCGAATTCCCCACCACCGTCGAAGCGGCGCAAGCGGCGCGCGCGGCGGCCATCTATGTCGTCGGCGGCGCGCCCAACGTCGTGCGCGGCAGCTCCCATTCGGGTAATGCGTCGGCCCGCGACTTGGCGCGCGCCGGGCTGCTCGATATTTTGTCTTCGGATTATGTGCCGGTAGCCCTGCTCCAAGCCGCCTTCGTGCTTCATGACGAACTGGGCTTCGCGCTGCCGGCAGCGATAGCGACGGTGAGCGCCAATCCCGCAGCCGCCGTCGGTTTGGACGACCGCGGCATACTGAGCCCGGGGCTGCGCGCGGATCTTGTGCGCGTCAGCAAGCATAACGGCCTTCCTTTCGTGCGCGCCACCTGGCGCGGCGGCGAACGCGTTGCGTGAGCGCCGGGATGATCCCTGTCGATTTTGGCGAGTTCGACGATCCGTGGCAGACGCCAGCGGGAATGACCGAAAGTCCCATGATCCACGCTACCGCCGCGGTCAAACGCAGCCGCATGGGTGCATGGACTGTACTCGGTCCAAATACCCGGCTCATTGACAGCGACTTCGGCGATTACTCCTACACGGCCCGCGACTGCGACATCTACAACTCCGACGTCGGCAAGTTCTGCAACATCGCGGCCGGAGTTCGTATCAATCCGACCAACCATCCGATGTGGCGCGCCAGCCAGCACCATTTCACCTATCGCAGCCACTCGCATCAGCTCGACACGTGCGACGACGAAGAGATCTTCGCTTGGCGACGCGCCCACCGGGTCACGATCGGGCACGATGTGTGGATCGGTCATGGCGCGATCCTGATGCCGGGCATCACTGTCGGCACCGGCGCCGTAGTCGGCGCCGGTGCCGTGGCAACACGTGACGTCCCCGCCTATGCTATTGTGGTCGGGGTTCCCGCGCGGGTTCTTCGCCGCCGCTTCGACAAAAAGCTGGAGACGGCTTTATTGCGGATCGCCTGGTGGGACTGGCCCAAGGACAAGCTAGCGGCAACGCTGCAGGATTTCCGCGCTTTGAGTGCCGCCGACTTCGCTGCGAAATATGACCCGGACCGCGATGCCTGAGGTGCAAGGCCGTCTCGTCCATGTGATGGGACCATCGGGTGCCGGCAAGGACACGCTGATCGACTATGCGCGCGCGCGCGTTGACTCGTCGGCGGTGATCTTTGCGCATCGCTTTATCACGCGTCCGGCCGGGGCTGGCGGCGAGAATCACATCACGCTGAGCGAGGCCGAATTCTCCGCACGGCGCGAGGCTGGGCTATTTGCGTTGAGCTGGCACAGCCACGGATTCTGGTACGGCATCAGCAGGGAGATCGATCTGTGGCTCGACCGCGGCTTAACCGTCGTGGTCAGCGGCTCGCGCGCTGCCTGGCCGTTGGCCAGGGCACGCTATCCAAATCTCCTTGGACTCGTCATCGATGCGCCGGCCGAAATACGCGCCGCACGACTGATGGCACGAGGGCGCGAGAATGAACGTGCTGTCCGCGCGCGCCTCGATCGCGAGGTGTCATTGCCGCTCGAAGGACTGCACCGGCTTTTCAATGACGGACCCATTGCGGCGGCTGGCGAG
>Ga0335078_10002902_pt1 | contig 25739 bp, 15 predicted proteins | sample Lox_Sample_32_FD_206711 | JGI IMG/M metagenome (GOLD analysis project Ga0335078, IMG submission 206711) | Soil microbial communities from Loxahatchee National Wildlife Refuge, Florida, United States - Lox_Sample_3.2 | ecosystem: Environmental > Terrestrial > Soil > Wetlands | place: USA... | reverse complement strand
TGCCTTGCTCACTGCTCGCTGAATACTCTCACTGTTAACTCTGTACTGCGGATTCGTCGATCCATCTGTCGGGGCTACTGTTGATAGAGAAGCTTCAAGTACCGGCCAGTCCGGCAGAGGCAAGAGCGAATAGTATTTATTTTGCACGTACCCCATCGAGCCACCGATTCCAACGGGGCCGCCGAACTCCACCATTACGTCCGGGAATTCTAGTTGTCCCTTTGTAAATTCTGCCAACAAAGCGTTCCATTCTTGGAACCCAATAACCTTCTGATCAATTCTGAACTCGGGCGTGCGAATGCTCCCGTGCTTCCTAAACGTGTCCAGCACATGATTGGAAACATCGGCGGGAGAATGGGGGGATAGACGCACAACTGTCATCACGTTTTGCCACTTGCTATCGATGAAACCTGATGCAGACCTCACGTCAATTGATGCAAGCATCTTCCCCACAACACCCACTACATCCTCGACGCTGAGTCGAACGCCCATTCTGAAAGCCTTGAATTGCAGCGAAAAACCAACCCAGTCTAAGCAATCGTTTATAGACAGGCACGATTCCAACAGGACTCCGGATCGACCGCAACTCTAGTGACTTGCGCCGGATGCCGATCCATTCGTGACCTGATCTTTTGTACCAAACAGAGTCAGAGTCTACATCACAGCTGGGGCCTGGGAAAGCGCACCGGCGCCTGCGCGAAGGCCGCCCCCGCCGCAGGCGGCCTATTTACCTGCCGTGACAGTGTTTGAATTTCTTGCCACTATCACAAGGGCATGGCTCATTTCGCCCGATTTTGCGACCTGATGGTCTCATCAACCTGCCCTGGAAGTGACTCGCCACCTGCTCGAGTTTGGAGTTTGGTTCCCACTCATACTTGGCGAAAGCGATCGCGTCGACCACGTTTTCGCTAGTTGCAACAGAACCTAGAGCCAGCCAAACGTCAGCTTTTGACTTGTACTTTGCGACCCGAGCCAAGGGAAGCAGCTTTCTGCGGAGCATTTCCAGAGAGCCCGGTTGAACAAGAACACTCACCCCGCCCTTGGTTTCTTTGAAGACCGCGCGTGCGTCGTGTGGCTTGTGGTCGGCACGCGCCTTGCGCTTGGTTAGCTTCAAGATTTCGATCAGGTCGTCCGCGCCCTTCCCAGCGAGGTCGTACAAGAAGAAAACGACCGTCTGCAAACCTCGGCTCCCCGGTCGATTTTGCTTGGTCGATCAATCTTTTGAATTCCTCGTTTTGCCATTTCGCGTAGAGTTTGTCGGTAGCAGCCGTACGAGGGACCGATCCGCGCATGACCTGAAAATTTGCATCGATAAGCCGCCCGTAACCGGCGTCCAAGATTTCCATGCTCGCATTTCCACTCCTGAAGAGCTTGTGCCTAAGATGACGGCCCAGGAGCGTCATTTCGGAGTCGGCCTTGAAGTAATCGGCAAGGGACGTTCGCTGCCGAAGGTAGTACATGAATTCGAACGGGTCGCGGAGGTACAAAGCAATCACGTCAAGATCGAATATACTCAGCGCAACCGGGAATGGGTCCGCAGTCGCCTTCTCGAGATAAACGTCAACTTGGTGAGTTATCGCAGGGTAGTAGTCCAGGGTCACGCACAGAATGTAGGCCTCATCGATTGCTTCTGGAAGCAGCAGCTCGACGCCGTCGACGAACAACTTGCTCTCGCGATCAATCAGCGCTTTCCTGCAAAGAAGACCTTGCTCATATGCGTCTTGCACAGCGAGCTTGAAATCTGCCACCAGCCGCTTCTCTTCGCCGAGCTTTGCCAATTCAGTCAGCCGCTTGGATTTCACCTGTGCGATGACTGCCTTATTGCCGGCAATCGCGAGTACATCGATGTCCGTTGCGTTGCGACCTTTCCGTTCTCTGACCTCAACATCCGTGTACACACTGCCGATCCCAAACACACTTCGCAGTTGTTTGGCGGTCACGAACTCCGCAAAGTTGCCACGGTTTAGCAGCGCCGTCGCCGAATAGGACCGATCAGCGTTCATCCAGTAGAAGGGCCCTTCGTATATAGCTTCTGAAAGGTCGAACCCAATTGGGAGGAAATAGCAGCCATCCGGCAGCTGGATGATTGGTTTCGACTGAAGCTCGTTGTATTGCCCCGGCAGTTGAAGCTTGGCATTTGCCGTTCCGGGCGCTAGTGCGAACACTCGGAGAAAAGCTGCAGCGGCTGATCCGAATCGCTCCATGTCCCGCTCTTCGAAGCAAAATACGGACAGACCTGACCGACACATTCCCGAAAAGTCCGCTGGAGGGGAACTTGGGAGCGCGTTGAACTTCAGCTCCTGCAAACCCTTCAGTTCTCGGGCGATATCAGCCATCTCCTCGACGCTGATGCCAGCGTTTTCTCGAATCCAGCAGGAATCATTTCGATATTTGTCGACCGCAAATTCCAGGTATTGGAAATCGTATGCACCGGTTGCTGAGTAGAAGATTGGCTCCGAGGCCATAGGGCCGCTTCCGAAAATGCGCCTGTAATTTTCCCTTGGTGTTTCTTTGCCCAAGCCGTTCGTAATGTTCTGATTGAGATGTTCGAGGAAAGGTTCGTTGTATTTCCTGTGCAGTTCCTCAAATAGCAAGTAAGTGGTCTGGAATCGTTTTGACGATTCGTCTTCCGTGGGAAGCGTGAAGTCAACCCTGGCCTTCACAAAGAGACCGACCAGGAACGTGAGTTCCTGTATATTCAGGTGCTCGTGAGGATTGATGTCTGCGATGTCCTCGGGGGACAAAAACACATCTCTCATCAAGATCAGGGCTAGGGTGTAAATGAACCCCGTCTCTCTCGTAAGGGCTTCGATCTTGTCCACGACAGTCTTCAAGAGACTAGTGCATCCACGGCCATTTTACTCTCGCGGCGAGGTGTCGCAGTGGGCTAGTAGAGCCAAGATTACGATTCGGGGGAAACTGTGGGAGCTCCATGTCGAATGCAAAACTTCCTCGCGGTACCCGTAGAATCGCCCGGTTGCCTTTGAATCGTCGCTATCGGGCGGCTGTTCCCCCAGCAGACAGAATGGCAAAGGGAAAGAACGGATGCGTTTCCACGTTTTTGAAACCGGGATATTGTGGTGCGAACGCAGGGACCACGGCCGAGAGCCACCAAATGCGCGAGCGAAGGGTCTTAACCAGAAAATATGCGCGCTCTCGCGAGCGCGCCTAGCCATGTGTGTTTTTCCTTGACAGGAGACTTAGATGGATGTCGGACAGTCGATCTGGCTTTGTCAGCCATGCAGAACAGGATTTTCGTGTGCGAGTACTGGTCCGCTTGCCGACAGTCAATACACACCAAAAAGCTCTTGGGGCAATGCGTGTGGAAATGACCATCTACAAAAGTATCTACAGCCCCCACTGTAAGGGATCTCGCGGCACACCGTATCTGCTCGAAAAGAAATGGTGAGCGCGGAAGGAATCGAACCTTCAACCTACTGATTAAGAGTCAGTTGCTCTGCCAATTGAGCTACGCGCCCGGCAATGAGTTACGGCTTCTGGCCTTCCCGTTTTGCACTGTTCCTGCACTAACGCTGGCGGATTCCACTCGCTGCATTGCTGCGGTCACATCGTCGCTGCGACGAGGTGGTACCGATCAACGCAGCCCGCCTCCTGTGATCACCGATCCGCACAGCAATTAGTTCGGGCACGCCGGCGTTCACGAGAACCCTGGGGCGGAAGGCCGAAGGTCGTGAACGATCAAATCATTATAACGTGTCCACGCGCATCCGTCTTCATGGTTGGTCCGAGCGTTCTACCCGCCGTGCCCCAGGACTAAGGAGGGTCCGGATTAAGTCCCGAGCTCGGAAAAACAGATTTCCCGACTTCGCAAAATAGCCCGTAAAACCGTCATTTTGCTTCGCTCGAAATGACAAGTTCAGGGTTAAGCAGCGTCTCCTACGTGCCAAACCCGGTCAGCTTGACTGCCTGCGGACTGCCGCCCCCATCGTCGCTGATGCTCACGTCCGCCGTGCGCTTGCCCTTCTGCGAAGGCGTGAATCTAACCTTGATGGTGCAGCTGGCTCCCGAGGCCACCTGGCTGCCGCAGTCGTTTGTCTCAGAAAAGTCGTCAGGATCGGCGCCGGTGATCGAAATGCCCTGAATGTTTACGGCGGAGCCGCCTTTGTTGGTTAGCCGGATCGCTCTGGGCGCACTCTCGGTTCCGACTGGCTGCGTGCCGAAGTGTACGTCCCTGGGAACCAGTTGCACGAAAGTCCCGGTGCCGCTCAGCGGGACTTGTTGCGGGCTGTCGGCAGCGTTGTCGGTGAGCGTGAGTGAACCCTGCAACGGGCCTTTGTCACGCGGATGGAATTTCACGGTGATCGTGCAGTGCGCGCCCGGCTGGACTTGTTTGCCGCAATCGTTGCTCTCGAAAAATTGCCCCTTCAGCACCAGGCTGTGGATCAGCAGAATTCCTTTGCCAGTGTTGGTGAGCGTCACCTTCTTCGCCGGACTGCTGGTGTAAACCAGTTGGGTCGGAAAGGTCAGGCTCTTGGGGTTGAACTCGACCGCCGGCAGCACGCCCACGCCACTGAGCGGAACTTGTTGCGGGCTGTCGGGTGCGTCGTCAGTGATGGTAACCTGCGCCGTCCGCTGGCCCGTGGTGCTTGGGGTGAACGTAACTTTGATCTGGCAGTTGTTGTTGGGCTGGATCGGCTGATCGCAGTTATTGCTTTGGGCGAAGTCACCGCTGTCGGCGCCGGTGATCGTGATGGAGGTAATGTGCAACGTGATGTTGCCGGTGTTAGTGAGGGTGGTGTTTTTCGGCGAGCTCGTGATGTTCACCGTCTGGTTTCCGAACTCCAAGGTCGGGGGGAAAAGCCCGACTAACGGCGCTCCGCCGATGCCCGTGAGTGGAAGCTTCTGAGGGCTGGTTGGCGCGTCGTCGGTAATCTTCACATCTCCGCTTCGCGGGCCTTCCATCGTGGGAGTAAAGGTCACGTCAATCTCGCATTTCTTGCCCGGCGCCAGGCTGCCGTTGACCGGACAGCTGTTCGTCTCGGCGAAATCGCCGCTGGCCGCGATGTTGGTGATGTGCAGGTCAGCTTCCCCAGTGTTGGTCAGGGTGACGGCCTTGGGTTTGCTGGTGGTGTGAAGCTTCTGCAGTGCAAAGTGAAGGTGCGGCGGAGTCAGAGTAACTTCGGGAGCGAGGGCAAACTTCGCCACAAAGCCGTCGGAATTGCCGGCATAGCGTTGCAGGCGATGGAGCGTGGGGAAATCGGGCGACTGGGTGTAGCCCGTCAGCAGAATCCCGCCCGGCGTTTTCAACGTAGAGCTACTCACAGCGATTCCATATCCGTAGTCGTTGCCGCTTCCACCAAAGTACGTTGAGTAGGTCAACGAACCTGAGAGAGTAAGCTCCGAGAAGAAAGAGTCATCGCTCCCCCCAGCGAACGAACCTTGAAAAGCGTCCTTGGTCACTGGAAAATTGCCTGACTCGGTCTCGCCCACGACATAGATATTGCCGGAGCTGTCGAGAGCGATCCCCACAGCGTCGTCGTAGGAACCTCCTCCAAGGTAGGTGGAGTAGGTCAGGCCTGATCCGGTCGAGTTGAATACGGTCACAAAGGCGTCATCCTGCCCGCCGTATGTCCCTTGGTAAGCATTCTTGGTAATCGGAAAGTCTGTCGACTCAGTGTCGCCCGCAACGTAGGCATTGCCCGAACTGTCCACAGCGATACCCGAGGCGTAATCCCGGTTATTGCCGCCGAGGAAGGTGGAATAGACCAATGCCGAACCGGCTGCGTCAAATACAGTAACAAAGGCGTCGCCCTGACCGTTGTTTTGAGTCTGAAACGCCCCTTGTGTCGTGGGAAAATCTGTGGAGATGGAAGACCCGGTGATATACGCATGACCGGCAGAGTCAATGGCGATGGATGCAGCCCCATCACCGCTGCTGCCCCCAAGGTAGGTGGAGTAAACCAAAGCGGTGCCCTTGGCATTGATCTTGGTCACGAAGCCGTCGTACGCTCCCGCATTTTTTTGCTGGAACGGGTTCTTGGTTGGAAAGTTAGTCGAGAGGGTTTCGCCCGCGATGTATGCATTGCCCCCGCTATCCGTAGTGATTGAATTGCCCTGGTCTGTTGAGTTTCCTCCCAGGTAGGTAGAGTAAACCAGCGCCGAACCGGTCGCGTCCAGCTTAGTCACGAACGCATCGACGCCGCCGAGAAGTGTTTTCTGGATTGGATTCATCAACGGGAAATCGGTGGAAGACGTCTCGCCCGTTAGGTAAGCTGCGCCAGAGGAATCGACGGCTATCCCGAAACCGCCGTCAAAATCGGAACCACCCATATATGTGGAATAAACAATGCTTGTGCCTGCGCTGTCAATCTTCGTGACGAACGCGTCGTCCTGCCCTCCTCCATAATTTTTCTGAAAAGCGTTCTTGGTTGGAAAGTCGGTAGAGCTCGTGTAGCCGGTCGCGTAGGCATTTCCTGACGCGTCTATCGCAACGCCGGCAGCGTAGTCGTCTCCGCTGCCGCCCAGGTACGTGGAGTATATGAGCTCGGGGTCGATCACCAGGGGTCTTGACGCATCGTAGCTCGCCACTTCGAATCCGATCTGATTTTCTCTCCCAATCACATAATTTCCGGCGATCTCGTGCCTCTTCCCATCTTTCTCCTGATACACGACCGGCTTGCGCCAACGAATCTCGCTGCCCGCGATCTGAAGAACCAGGTCGCCGCGCGCGTCTCGATGGACGCTTTTCGCGCCTTCAATTCCAAACGCGATCTGCCGCGGATCGGCATGTGGCGCAACCACAAAATCGTATTCCAGTTGGCGCTGGTTGCCGTAATAAACGATGTCAATGCCAGGATAGACGTCTTTGTACTTCACTTTGGCGTACGTCGGCACATTAGTTCGCCATTTCGCGGGATCGTTTCCCAGAAAATAGTTGCTCTTTCCCGGCAGCTCCGCATCGCCGGCGACCTCCGCGGCGGAGTTGGCGTTGACCAGTTTCATGCGCAAAGCTACGTTCGCAGCCGCTTGCGCGCTGGGGACCTTTCTATCTAGGAGCGGGCGTCTACGCCCGTGCGCGTCTGTCTTGCGGTCGGATTCGAGCAGACTCTTCCCGGCTGAAAATCCTGGCTGAGGCCCGGCAGGCGGCGCGACTCGCGCTTGTGGATCGCCGCGCAAGGTGAACACTGCCTCATCTCCAGTCAGGAAAAGCGTGTAATCATGGCCACGCGACAGAAACTTTACTTGCGGATCCGCTTGCCCCTGATTGCGCTCAAAACTCAGCGGAAGCCTACCGTAGGATTGCAGGAACATACCTTGAGCCCCGGCCTTGGGCTTGGACAAAATGCCGGGTTTCGCACGATTGCCCGCGTGAGCCGCGTTGGAGTGCGTGGGCGAAATTGCGCTGCCCGTGATCACGAGCGAGTAAAAGATCAGGAACAAGCAGACGAAGCGGATGGATCTCATCGCGCCCTCCCTGGGCAAGCGGCGATTTGTTTGAGGGACAGGGCCTGGTCCCGCTTAAGCAACCCGCGTGGCGGGAAACTGTGGGGCGGGGCCGAGCGCAGCCATTGTCCATCCCCGGTACGGCAAGCGTCAAGATGAAAGGAATTGCGGTCGCGTCGGCGATGCCGGCGAGGACCGGAGTTCGCCCGAGCGAGAAGGCAGGAGTAGGCCCTGCCCTCTCCCGCGGGCGGTTACTTGCCGATCAGGCCGAAGGAAAAATCAGCGGCGCCCCCGATTTGGCAATTTTCCCCAAAGGCGGTCGAGTTGAAAATCGACTTGCCCAGCACATTCTTCCACCCTACGTGATTGATAGGGTGTGGATCGCTGACCTCGCCCGATTCGTACCACAAGTAATTGCTCTGGGGATAAATCAGGAGCCAGTACGATCCCCTCTTTAGAGTGCAGGCTTGCTCCAGTTTTTTCTCGACGATGGCGTACTCGGTCGGGACTCCCCAGTTCGTGTCGGTGCGCCCGGTGGGGATAAGCTTGGCTTTGGCGCTGCCCGCGCAAACCACCGTGCCACAATTTCCGTTCGAGGCTCCGGTGGTGATCTGATAGGGCGTCGGATTGTTGACCGTGCTGCCGGTTTCTGCAAAAGCGTTGATGAACGCGCCGGTTGCAGTTACAGCCTTCGTCGTGTCTTTGAAGGCGCCAAGAATCTGGCCGTCAATTTGATCCGGTACATAGTAATCATTCCAAACCGCGTCGGCGTTTGGATTTCTGGTGTCAATGTCGCCGGAATAATAGAGGCAGGGCTTGCACCATTTGGGAGCCTTGGGAGCGGTGGCAGCGAGTGCTGAGACCGCGGAAAATGATGCGAGAAGCGTAACTGCGAAGACGAGATTCTTCACTTGCATCCTCCCGCGGGCGTCGGTCGGGGTTTCCGTCGGAGGGCGGAAAACAGCGGCATTTTACATCAGAGGCGAGCTAGTGTAAATCGGTTTGGGGCCGGGTAGGATCCCGGCGCATGCAACATCACGGCAGAGGATCGCAGGACAGGAGTCGACCCACACTGTTCCTGCTAAGGGCTGTGGAAAACTCCCGTTCAATTCGCGAAAATAACTAGTTCTGAACGCTTGTGTAAAACTTGTTCCGTGCGGCCGGAAATGATCTATGATGTGCTGTCGTCCTGAAAAAGTTTTTTCTCTCTGTGGGAGGTGGGTCGTGCGCCGTCGTTTTGTCGGCTGTCCGTGCGTGTTCCTGATGGTGGTGCTTGTCTGCTCTGCACTGTCCCAAGCCGATACCGCACACATGAAGTATCTCAGCCACGGGGGAACGCAGGCTGACCCGGTGTATCCATGGAAATTCGAGGTCAATGGCAGCCCCATGACGCTGATGTGCGACACATTCAAGAATAAGAATGTGATCGGCGAGACCTGGGAAGCGAACGTTACCAACATCCTGAGCGGGCAAGGATTGTTCGGAAACAAGCTGCTGGACTACAAAGCCGCAGCCTGGATCTCCAGTCAGGTATTGTTTGACGGGGCGAATGCGCACGACGCCAATTGGGCAATCTGGGCGCTGTTCACGCCGAGCGCGAAGAATGGAGTGGGCTGGGATGCCAACGCAGCCGCCATATATAAAGAGGCGCTCGCTATCGCCGGCAGCCTGCCAAAGGGCTTCTTCGCCCCCTATTTCCTGTACACACCGATTGCCGGCACGCAGAGCTGCAAGAAATGCGGGCTGCCGCAGGAATTTATCGGCTACATTCCAGTGGTTCCCGAGCCAGGGACGCTGACACTGCTGGGGACCGGAATCCTTTTGCTAGCGGGCGCGCTGCGGAAGAAGTACGCGCGCGGATAAGGTCAGAGGCTAAAGCCGTCGCGGAAAAGTTGCCGCCGCTTTGTCATCCCGAGCGAAGCGAGGGATCTGCAGTTTTAACCTTGCCGTCGCCAAGCTGCAGATTCCCATTCGAGACCCGCTCGGCGCTTCGCTTCTCGAGTGCTCTGTCGAAGCTGGTGGTCCGATCCGCGCGAGATCCCTCGCCCGGCTGGTGAGAACGCGGGGCTTCGGGATGACTCAGAGCAAGCCTTCGCACGCTCTCACCGCTGAGTGCCGCTGGGCGCGGCTCGGAATGACGATGGAACAGTTTCCCGCAGCCTATCGCAGCGGTGAACTGCTGCGCCACCCAAGAAATCAACCCGATACCGTTTTCAGCAAACCGAAACCAGACTAATGAACCGCCTCTAAGCTCGGCTGCAGCCATTGCAGCACGAAGTTCGAAACCAGGGGAACGTGGGCGCCGAGAATCGTGAGCAAGGGCACGGCACCATATTTCAGCAGATCCAGATAGAAATTCCACCCCACTTTCCCAGCGTCGCCGCCCGACAGCCGACTGAGAATCGCGTCCACCTCCATCTGATATAGGACGACGAAAATCCCTCCGCCCATGACCAGGAACAGCCCGAGAAAAGATAAGTCAATCGCCTGATCGGCGCGGAAGGCGTAGGTGTGGAAGGCGAGGAACAAGAGCGAAAACGCAATCACCAGAAAGAAGAGCAGGTTGCGCAACTCACTGACGACATAGCGAATGTAGCTGTAGTAGCGAAGCGCGATCAATTGTGCGGCCAGCGTGAACTTACGGGGCGGCTCCGCGGGAGCGGGAGCGTTGGGATCTACCTCCCAGTAGCCGGACCGGATGGACGGAATCACGCTATTCAGCAATTCAGTAATTGCCTCACCGGTTTGCCTGATGCTGTTGACCAGAGGATTGGGCGTGGCTCTGACTTCCCCGCCCGTCGTGCGCACAAACTGTCGCGGGGCGTTGGCCGCAGGAAGCAGTTCCATGACTTCTGGCTGCGCACTGTTCCATGAAGACGCCAGAGAACGCCATACGCCGGCGTTACCCAAACCTGCGTCCTTGTCTTTGCCAAGCGAACTCACTTTTTTCATCAGGTCAGCCATCTTGACCGAATCCAGGAAGGCACCGTCTTCCTGCTTCAAAGCGCGGAGCTTTTCTGCCGCTTGCGCCATGGGCAGAAATGAGCTGTCGGAGACTCCCCAGCGCCAGATGGGTAAGTCTCTCTCTCGCGGCATGCTCTCAAACGCAGCCTGAATCGGCAGCCGTTCCAGACCCTCTAGCAGATCTCTCAATCGCGACCAGATGTTGATGAACCGCAACCAGTTCAGCGTCACGACCAGGAAACTGAGGCCGAACAATACGAAGGCGATCCAATGGACCGCGCCAGGCTCGATCATGTCCAGCGTAAACCAGGGGCGGAAGGCAAGAAACCCCAAAATGAAGATGAATAACCAACTGGTTGTCCATCCCGTGTTTTCCAATGTCCCCAAAAGACAGCGGTCAATGCCTTCGATCTCTGGGGTGAAATCGCTGGGCAGAACGGAATCGAGAGGCTCGTTGGGCAAGCAGGGCCGGCGATAGTCCCAGTAGGTTAAGCGCCGCAGATAGGCCCAGGTGCCGAGATACATAGTCATCAGCATGAAGGCGATGGGCAACACGGGAGCCACGCCGCTGACCAGCGTGAGATCGCGAAGGTGCAGAAACGCATTGGTGTAGTTGACGGAAAATGCTGCCGACACCCACCAGTAGCCGATGATGAGAAAAACCGCCGCGCTCATTACCGTCCCTGCCAGCGGACGACGGGACAACGTCTCTTTCTGAACGTCCGACCAGTTTTTCTTATAAAAGACTGCCAAGCCGATCAGCACCTGGAAAGCCATGGCGAGCAATGCGGTCGTTACCACAAGCACGCCCCACCTCAAGCCGTAATACGGTCCCGCGGCGTGGCGGAAGAAGATGAATCCCGAACCGAAGAGTAGTTGCAACAGCGCAAGACTCAACAACGCCGCCGCATGGCAGAGCGCTTTGGAAGCGGTGCAGGTTTTGGTGGAGGCAAGCAGATAAAAATCGTAAGCAAAAAGTTTGGGAAGCCGATTTGGAAAGCACAGTCCCGAGATGTGGAAAGCGCCGAGCAGGGCTAGGATCGCGCAGCAGGCCAAACTCAGGTATTGCGGGGCGCCGATGGCCAGACTGTCCAAGTTGAGAGCCTTGACGTCAGGTTTTGGTATCAGGTTCGACACCGGCAGATTGCCCGCCGTCCCCATGACGGCAAGCCACAGCGGTGGCCGGACTGTTCGGTCTTTCGGTGTCGGGGCGCTGACCGGCACTGCCGCCTCCGCCGGATGCTTTCCATCGGGCGTGGCGGAGCCCGAAGGCCAGTTCCATTCCACAAGGTCGTCGGACGAGAGCACAGCCCGCGACTGGTCATCGAACAGTAACAGCAACGCGTTGTATTGCGCCTCCTGAATTGCGCTCGAAAAGGAGATTCGATGGTTGGTTGCAGCGGAGCTGGTCCAAGCCTGATTGCGCGCATTCAGGATGTAGTTGCTTAGCAACAGCGTGCCGTTCAATGAACCGGCATCGGGCGTATGCAGATAGATCAGATCGGGATCGCGCAGGAACAGACGGATGTCCCTGGAAGCTTTCTTGAAGGTCTGAATCAGGAACGCCTCGTCCATGGGATCGGTGGCCAGAACGCCCAGAAGCTTGATTTTCCTTGCCCTCAGGATCAAGGGCAGACTCGCCAGAGTAGCCTGTTGCGAAAGCGGCGTCTGCTGCCCGCCGTAGTCGGGAACGTCATCGCCTTGCGTGGCTTGAGAATCCTTCCAGTTCAGTAAAATGTCAGCGTTCGAAGGCTGGTTCTGGGAGGCGGCCGGCTTGGGGGAATCGGCGGTGATTGCACCGTAGGCATTGCGCAGCTTGGAAATTTCGCGGGGAAAGTGCAGGAACAGAACGCCGGGCTGGATTGAGCAGTTCCCTGGCGCCTCGGAGAACTGGTTGCCGAACTCCGTCCCCTCCTCGGTGACCACGGCGATCTCATCCGGGCCGACGCCGTTTTCATTCATGGCGTTCACAAAGGCCTGAATGGCGCAGCTATCCGAGGTCAAAGTCAGGCGGAGGCGGCTGTCGGGATTCGACGGAAACGGGTTGGACGGCGCGTCGGTCATGGAGCCGCTGAATGCGCGGATCGAGGCATGCGGGTCGGACTGGCGAAGCGTCGCGTCAGCATCGCGCAGCGAGGCCATGGAACCGGAGAAATTAGGACCGGCGAGCCAGATCACGGGTTCGTCTTTCACGGGAATGGGAAAGTGTGTGTGTGTTCTTACGTCATCCATGATCTGCTCGGCCGAAAAGAAAGCTTGTTCGTCTAAGCCAGTGGTAGGCAACTCGGGGATCAAGAAAACTGCCAGGTAGAGTGATGGGCGTGCATCTTGCCGGAAGACGAGCAAGCCAGGAGTGTGAGGGATCGTGTTCCGGTCGGCGGGTTCGGTCGAGTTCTCCTCGTCCTCAGCCGACATCCAGGGCAGGAAGTGAGAGTAAGGGTTATAGCCTCTTTTTGCCGCCGCCATCTGAATGACATCAATAGTGCGGTCGGTTTCCAGCCCAAGGTGGCTGTGTTTGGGATCCTCTAGCGCCGCCATGATGGAAGTGATCTGGATCTTGCTCTGGAGCGGATCGCCTAGACATCCGGGGAACGCGGCGAGCCCGGGATCGGGCGCGCTTGCCTTCGACTGCGCGGTCTGCGGCAGATAACCTTGCCGGCGCGCCTGATCCTGGTTATACGGTGGGTTCAGCCGGCACAGCGTTTGTACAAGCTGGAACGAGGGCGAATTATCGTCCGCCTGGCTTTGTGGGCCATCGGACTTTTTCCCGGAAGACTCCTTCTGCTTTTCTTTTACCCTGGAACTTTTTTTTGTGGAATCCTCCCCCGGGCGATGCTGGGCGGTCTGCGCATGGCCGACCGGCGTGGAAGCAACCTGCATCCCCGGCGCGAGCAAACGAGGAGTGATCAGGACAACCAGAATAAGTCCTGCGATGGGAAGTTGACTGAGCCGCATTGACACCTCCGTCAGACACCGGCCGTGCTCGGGCGTGATACGCCTCTTACGGTACGGACTGACACTCTGCTTGGAGGAAGCGGGTGTTGTTATCCGGTCAGTGACGCCAGCCTAGTTCACCTGGTTTGAATTGTCAACGGTCATGCGACCCCGTGTCCAACATTTGGACAACGCTGGGACCATTCTAGAATAGAGATCGGACCGCACAGCCTAGGAGAAGTCAGGAATTGCCGACGATCAGTGAAGTGACGAGCACGATCAAGAACGCGGCGCATGCGGCAGGGTTTGATTTGGCGGGCGTGGCCGCGGCGGGAGGCTTTGCGGAGCTGGATCATTTTCCCCAGTGGATAGCCGCGGGACGCGCTGGCGAGATGCGCTACATGGAGGCGCGGGATGCGGAGGGCCAGCTCAAGCGGGCTTCGCTGCGGTCGGTGGCGCCATGGGCGCGCAGCGTCATCGTTTGCGCGTTGAATTACAACACCGCGCACCCATATTCCACACAATTTCATGGTCGTGAGCGGGGATGGATTTCGCGATACGCCTGGAGCCGCGAAGATTATCACGATGCGGTGATGCGGCGGCTGCGATCGGTGGAAGAGAAGGTCAGGCAAACATCGCCGGCCACCGATCTGATCACGCGCTGCTACGTGGATACGGGGCCGCTGGTGGAAAGAGTCTATGCGAAGTATGCCGGCGTCGGGTGGATTGGAAAGAATGCCTGCATCCTGAATCAGAAGCTGGGGTCGTGGTTGTTCCTGGGCGTGATTTTGACTTCGCTCGAACTCGAACCCGATCTGCCCGCGCCGGACCGCTGCGGAACCTGCACACGTTGCATTGACGCTTGTCCAACCGATGCGCTGATCGCACCGTATCAGCTCGATTCCAACAAGTGCATTTCGTACCTGACGATAGAAAAACGCGGCGCGATTTCTGAAGAGATGCGAGAAGGTATGGGACGGCAGGTCTTCGGCTGTGACATCTGCCAGGATGTTTGCCCGTGGAACCGCAAAGCCCCGGCGACCAACACTCAGGAATTTCAGCCGCGGGAAGGGCTGGTGAATCCTGCGCTTGAGTGGCTGGCCTGCATGAAAGAAGAGGAATTTCGGGCGCGCTTTCGCGGCTCTCCCATTCGCCGCGCCAAACGCAGCGGCCTGCGCCGCAATGCCGTCATCGCCATGGGCAACAGCGGCGAGCGCCGATTCGCCCCGATGTTGCAGAAGCTTTCCCACGACGAAGATCCCTCGGTGGCGGGACACGCTCGCTGGGCCGCGCACAGATTGAAGATCGAAGATCCGACTCGCTAATCCGGCTGCCTCCCCTGTGCGCCGATCTCCAGCCGGCATTCTGGTTTGCCCGCCGGAAGTCCACGTCATCACACGCTACTGTGACCTCTGCCCTTGTGAGCTGGGACTGAGCCGCATAACCTTGCAGCCGAGATTGCAATTTTTTTCAGCACCAGTCTCGAACCCGGAGTTTGCTATGTGGTCTTGAGTTCGGATCCCTCCGGTTCGACGGGAAACAGGCAGTCGGGAAACCAGGTCTTCCCGATCGAGTTCTCGCCCCGCAGAAGCTCCAGCCAAAGATAGCGGGGAACAACCCAGACCGGAAGATTCATTAACAAAGTGTGGATGGGGCATCGCGAGAGCATTGCCTTCTCGCGACGTCGATCATATCTCTCAAAGGAGGAAGGTTCTCATGAATCGCGATCAACAATGGAAAGTGGGCAGGGTTCTGATGGCGGCCACTGCGGTCATCACAATCCTTCTGTTGGCGCCAAGTGTGGCGGGAGCAAGAACGTACAAGGTTCTGCATCAGTTTAATGGCACAGACGGCGCCGATCCGGTGGATCCGGTTTTCCTGCGTGATGCTGCCGGCAACCTGTTCGGAACGACCATGGGCGGTGGACTTTACGGGAATGGCGTGGTTTTCGAGCTGTCTCCCAACGCCGATAACACCTGGACGGAAACCGTCCTTTACAACTTTGCTGGCGGCACCGACGGCGCTGCTCCTGTTGGCGGAGTCGTTTTCGATAACGCAGGCAATCTCTATGGCGCAACCTCGGCCGGCGGAGACTCCGGGGTAGGTACAGTGTACGTCCTCACGCCGAATGGCGGAACCTGGACGGAGACCGTGCTTCACAGCTTCGCTGGCGGCGAGGATGGAGCAACCCCCTGGGCGGGCGTGGCGTTCAACAGCAGCGGTAACTTGTACGGTACCACGCAGAGCGGAGGCAGTTACGGCGGCGGCACCGTTTACCAGCTTGTGCCGACCTCCGACGGAAACTGGACCGAGACTGTCATTCACACCTTCGGTAACGGCAGCGACGGCAATGACCCGCAACTCGGCAGCGTGATCTTTGACGCTGGCGGCGTTCTCTATGGGACGACTCATTATGGCGGCACTTACGGGTATGGCACCGTGTACACCCTGACCCCACAGTCGGACGGCAGCTGGACCGAGAGCATTCTCCACAACTTCAAGAATTACGAAGACAAAAATGGCGCTGGGCCCGTCTGCACGCTCGTGTTTGACAAGAAGGGCGCGCTCTACGGCACAACGTCCAGCGGCAATAGCGAAACCGGCATGGTGTTCAAACTGGTGCCGGGCCCGGGCGGCAAGTGGCAGGAGCATGCGGTTTATCGTTTTACGAATAAGTTCGTTTCCAACAAAGACGCTATCTGGCCCCTGGCTGGCGTAGTGATGGACAATGCAGGCAACCTCTATGGGACTAGTTACTATGGCGGTGGCTCCTGCAATTGCGGCACGGCCTACAAGCTCATTCCGCAGCACAATGGATGGAAGGAGCAGATGCTGAATCGCTTCCGGGGAAACCCCGGGGGAAGCCCGATCGGCGAGGTCGTCCTGGATGACAAGGGAAATCTCTACGGCACAGCCTCGGGCGAGCAGGTAGGCAATTCCGGCATCGTATTCGAGATCACGCCGTAACCGACTTTCTTCGGACCGCCCGGACTCGAGTACCGAATTTATGGTGGCGGGTACCGGGCGGCCGGGGAAATCCATCTTCATTAACAACTGAAAGGAGGGAAACGTTATGAAAAGCAATTTATTCTGGGCCGCCACAGGCAAAACGCTGGCGGTGGTGACAGTCGCACTCATCGTGGTTTTCGTCCTGGCGCCGGGCGCCTCGGCGGCTACAGAAAAGGTCCTTTACTCGTTCACCGGAAAGTCAGATGGGGAAACGCCCCACGGATCTCCAGTTTTTGACAGTGCGGGTAACCTCTATGGTACGACTCTGGAAGGCGGCCGGCGGGGATGCCGGTACTGGTTCGGAACAGGTTGCGGAGTTGTTTTCCAACTTACGCCGAATGCCGACGGCAGCTGGACGGAAAATGTGCTTTACCGTTTTAAGGGTGGCGCCGACACCCAAAGCCCGGAGTGGGGCAGCCTTGTCTTCGATTCTGCAAACAATCTCTATGGCACGACTGTAGGAAACTGGCACAAGTATCAAGGCAGCGTCTTCGAACTGACTCCCCACGCCGATGGGAGCTGGACAGAGCGCGTGCTGCACCACTTCACGGGCAAAAACGATGGAAGCCGTCCCTTAAGCGCACTGACCTTCGATCAGGCGGGGAATCTGTATGGAACGACGACCATGAGCGGCGCGCACGGCTGTGGCACCGTCTTCGAAATGACGCCCGGCGCCCACAACCATTGGACTTTCCGGGTTATTCACCAATTCAATGGCAAGGCTAGCTGCACACCTTTTGTCGGTTTGACTCTTGGGCCGGATGGCGCTTTCTACGGCACCACCCGCGGCGATGAAAACTGCCAAAAACGTTGTGGCACGGTCTACAAGCTGACTCCAACCGCAGGCGGCAAATGGACCTTCGCAGAGATCCATCGGTTCACGGGCGGCGAGGACGGCGCCACACCATCGATGACAGGGCCGGTGTTCGATGCACAAGGAAATCTTTATGGCACCGTTGAGTTTCAAGGCGCCTACGGCTACGGCCTGGTCTATCAACTGGCGCCCAGCGCTGGGGGAACGTGGACATACCAGGTGCTGTACCAGTTCCAGGGCCTTGGAGATGGAGGCAACCCCGAAAGCACGATGATGTTCGATTCATCGGGAAACCTGTATGGCACCGGGAGGACGGGCGGCGCCTACGGATACGGGGCCGTGTTTATGGTGACGCCGAACCAGGACGGCACCTGGACAGAAAGCGTCGTCCACGACTTTGACAACAGTGACGGGTCGACGCCAGGGGGCGCTTTGCTCTGGGATCCCGCAGGAAATCTCTACGGGATAACGCCCTTCGGCGGAACCTATGGGAGCGGCACCGTCTACGAGATCACGCCGTAGACGTTGCAAGCAACGTCTCTACAGAGTGTTTTCTCGGCTGCCTGGATTCACGCGCTGAAGTTGAGGTGCCGGGTACCGGGCGGCCGGGGAAATCCACCTTTATCAACAACTCCCCCAAAGGAGGGAGACGCCATGAAAAGCAATCACTTTTGGGCCGCCGGAGGCAAGATGCTGGCGGTCGTGACAGTAGCAATCATCGTGGTTTTCTTGTTGGCACCGGGTGCTTCGGCAGCGGTCAAGTACAAGGTCCTGCATCGCTTTCAGGGCGAGGATGGAGCTGAACCGGTGGCGGGCAGCCTGGTCTTTGACACGGCAGGAAATCTTTATGGTATGACAATCTCCGGCGGCGACTACGGATACGGGGCAGTGTTTCAGTTGGTTCCCAACACAGATGGGAACTGGACGGAGAATGTGCTGCACAGCTTCACTGGTGGTAGCGATGGATCTGCTCCCGATGACAGCAGTCTGATTATCGGGGCCGACGGCAGCCTCTATGGTGCAACGCCGGGAGGCGGGGACTCCGGCAACGGCGTAGTGTTCGAGCTTACGCCGAGCCTGGATGGAAGCTGGAGCGAGAATGTGCTCCACAGCTTTAGTGGTGGCGATGGCGCCCATCCCGACGCCGGATTGGTCTTCGATACTTTCGGCAATCTCTACGGGACAGCAACTCGGGGCGGCGCACATAACCGTGGAGTCGTTTTCGAGTTGACGCCAAACCAAGATGGAACCTGGAGCGAGAGTGTCCTCTATGACTTCAACGGGCACAAGGACGGATCCTGTCCGCAACATACGAGTCCAATCTTCGACCCTGCCGGAAATTTGTATGGAACAACATCAGCTTTGGTTCCCAGAAACCAAAGGAGCACAGTCTTCCAGTTGGTCCCGAACGGGGATGGAACCTGGAGAGAGAATGTGCTTTATGTGTTCCCTGGCAAAGAGGGGGAACTAGCCCTGGGCTCGCTGGCATTCGATCCCGCAGGCAATCTCTATGGCGCGATCGTCCAAGGGGGCGCATACGGGCGCGGCATGGTGTTCAAGCTGACTCCCAATGCAAATGGCGAATGGAAGGAACAGGTGCTGCATCAGTTTCGAGGCGGCAAGGATGGAGCGGCGCCTTTCGGAGGTGTAGTGTTCGACACCCAAGGAAATTTGTACGGTACTACGCTTCATGGTAGCGGCAAATCGTGCAGCGGGTGGTGGGGCAGTGGCTGCGGAACAGTCTTCAAACTGATGCCGACCGTAAACGGACCGTGGACCGAGCAGATACTTCATCGCTTCAACGGCAAACCCACAGGTAATCCGTACGGCGCGGTATTGCTGGACGGAGCCGGCAATCTGTATGCGATGACCAGCGACCAGAACACTGACGGCCTCGGCGTGGTGTTCGAGATCACGCCGTAGCTTACTCTCTTCGGGCCGCCCGGACTCGAGTGCCGAATTCATGGTGCCGGGTACCGGGCGGCCGGGGAGCTTATCACATTCGGCGGTGACGCCCGTTACTTCGAGGCGATGACGAATGAGCGTAGTTATGAATGGGAAGAATCTGCTGCAAGTTTTTTGGTGACCAACTATGCCGTGCGTGGGCAATTTGCGATGGCGTTTCAAGTCGAACCAGCTAATCGAGGAGGATCTATGGCATCCACTGCACCCGCTGTCAGAGCGCATGTCCGGCTCTCAGACAATTTAGAACATCGGCTCAGCGCTTATGCACTGGCGGCGGGCGCCGCCGGAGTGGGGATGTTGGCATTGGCACCGTCCGCCGCGGCCAAAATCGTTTACACGAAGGCCCACGTGGTGATAGGGCGATACACAGGCGACTATGGCCTCGATCTGAATCATGACGGAATCGCGGATATGGGCCTTGGGGTTAACTTGGTGCGCGGTGTCTACTACTTTGCCGCATTTGGGGCGCCCGGGCGCGGAGCCATAGCCCACGCACTAGAAGCCGGCGACCGTATTGGCCCAAAGGACCATTTCTATCGGGTAGCGTACATCGCTCGGGCATCGGGCCCCTCACACTACTCCTACGAATTCCCTTCGTGCTGTTCCACTGCATGGTGGAAGGGTGCGTATGCGGGAGTTAAGTTCCTGATCAAAGGCAAGGTTCACTATGGCTGGGCAAGACTGACGATCAGAACCCAGATTTCGGGAATGGTTGGGCTGTTAGAGGGTTACGCGTACGAGACGACTCCGAACAAATCCATCATTGCCGGACAAGAGGAGACGGTAAGAAGAGCCGGCGCGAACAAGAGACCGGGCACGCTGGGGACGCTCGCTCTGGGAGCGGGAAACCGGAAAAATGCAACTCGCTGACGCTGGACTCATAGCAAAGGAGGGATTATGGCAAGCGATTTTCGATATCACCTTTCACGGCGGGCAGTGATCGCAGCGGTGTTTCTTCTGGCTGCGATTTGCCTCGGCCAGCGCGCGGCGGCGCCATCGTTTTCGTCCGCCGACTGGACCGAATTCCATCGCGCGAACATGGCGCGCTTCAATCCGTCGGAGAAGACGCTTGGAGTGAAGAACGTCGCGAACCTCGTGGAAAAGTGGAGTTTCCAGGCCGGCGGTCCGGTACATTCATCGCCTGCCGTGGCGGATGGAGTAGTGTATTTTTCCTCGAACGATGGCAATACTTACGCCCTTGATGCCAGCACTGGCGCCCAGCTATGGAGCTTTCCGGCCGGACACCTCGCCTCGCCCGCCGTGGCTGATGGCATGGTTTACATCGTCTCGGGCCTGAAAGGGATATATGCCCTTGACGCCAAAACCGGAGCCCAGAAGTGGCGCTGCAAGAAGGACTGTTTTGGCCTGCTTGATTCTTTTGTGTCGTCGCCGGTGGTGGTGAACGGGAAGGTCTATATCGGTTCTTTCGGCGCTTACGCCCTGAATGCCCTTACCGGACACGTGATATGGGTGCGCGACATCGGCAGCCCGCGGTCCTCGCCCGCGATGGTAGACGGCGTGGTCTATATCGGTAGCGGTAGGCCATTCCCGTATGACGACGATGGCTGGGTGTATGCGCTCAGCGCGCGCAACGGCCACACTATATGGAAATACAAGGCTGGCGCCGCGGTGCCCTCGTCCCCGGCCGTGTCTAACGGCGTGGTCTACATCGGGTCCGACGACAAGAACGTATACGCTTTCAATGCGACCACCGGAGCGTTGCTGTGGAGTTATACCACCGGCGGCAGCGTAGGCTCTTCGCCCGCCGTGGCCGATGGCGTGGTTTATGTCGGCTCCGACGATCTCAACCTGTATGCGCTGAACGCCAGTACCGGCGCCGTAATCTGGGCTCACAAGTTCGGCTACATTGTGCGCTCTTCGCCGGCGGTGGCGAACGGAGTCGTGTATGTGGGTTCGCGCTGGCCGTCCGGCGGCCTGCACGCGCTCAATGCGCACACGGGCGAACTGTTGTGGAACTATGACACTGACGCCGACGTGAATTCCTCGCCCGTGGTAGTGAACGGCATGGTGTATGTCGGGGCCTACGACGGCCGCGTGTATGCCTTCGGTTTGAAGTAGCAAGGCGAGGCGACATCCCTCAACCCTGGGATCGCCACATGTTAGCTTCGTAGCCGTATTCTTCATGCGAGCGATGCGAAGAGGTTTCGGGCTGTTTCTCTTCTGCACAGGCTTCTCGCACGGATCGACTGCCTCCTAGGTAAAAAAGCCAGCCCTTCAAGGGCTGGCTCACATTGACATCCTTGACCCTATGGAGTGCAAACGCCTGTGGCTTCGTCTTGGAAGCTGTACCAGCCGTGCAGTGAGGTATTGTCAGGCGCTCCGAAGTAAGTGATGAACGTCAAGTCTTGCAAGTTGTAGGTGAAGTTGGCCTCGTTAGAATAGTAAGTGTAGTTGTGTCCGATCAGCGGATCTCCCACTTCCAGATTTGTGTTGCACGGAGTGGGATAGTTGTTCACCATGGGATCATCCGCCCATTCGCCTACTTCATGCGACAGAATCGACACGTCAGGCTGAATATCGTTGCCCGGGTCGACATATCCGAAATATACGTAGGTCTGTGAGTTGAGGCTGCCACTGGTGGCTTGGTGGAAGCCTTGCGTGGGCGCTCCGCTGACCCCGCACCGTCCTTCTTGGCCTACTAACGTGAGCGTATCGTAGGTAAGGAAAATGGCCAGGCTGTTGGGGTGAATGCCAAGCTGTGTGATGAGGTTTGGAAGCTGGCTGTTCAACCAGCTGTAATCTATCTCACCAACCGGGAAACCGTAGGGAAACGTGCAAATTTCTCCATCGCTCGCAGGCACCGTGAGAGTTTGATCCTGCAGCACGGTCAAGGGCGATAGTAAAAGGTGATAGTCAGGTTTATTCTGGACATAAAGCCAGAAGTTACCCCGCTGAAAAGCGTCGATGTACTGGGTCTCTCCGAGATCAGTTCCGCCCTGCTTAAAGTCGATCTCAGAACTGAAGACGGGCGACGTACTCACATTCTGTGTGACAGTCTGGCCGTTGGAGAGGGTGCTTTGCGGATCAAACGTGCAAGGTGGCTGCGAGCAGTTGGCGAATGTAACCTTGAGCGGGATCAGGTAAGTCGGAACCTTGGTGTCCCCGCTGAGGGTCGTGGCGGGGTTGGCCCCGACCATCGTGAAGGTATATTGCGTTCCTTGGTAAGTGTACGAGCCTTGCCAGGTGGGCAGCGAGTTTTGGGCGAAGGCATTGATCCGGAGACCCGGGCATACCGCCAATGTAAGCCCAAGCAGCAAACCGAAAGCCAAGTGTGGTTTCCTCATATGCGGTGATTCTCCTTTCAGGCTGTTTGGTCCTCGAGAGGACTTCCCAAAGCGAACACGAGGCAGGATTATAACCCGGTGACAATGAACTCAGAGCTGCAAGTGTGATTTGTTCCAAAATCCGAACAAGCTCAGAAGCAGGCTGGAGCCAACCCAATCCTGTTTCGCCCAACACGAAGGGGGAGGCCCACGGCCTAGATCGTCTAGCAATTTCATCGCGTGATAGCATCGTGGAAGGTTGATCTTCGCCCAAGTGGCCCTGGCAGATACCATGACGCTCCCCGCCTGTTCTTTTTTTCGGCGATTGCTTACCGTCATTCTGCTTTGCTTGTTCACTCCTCCCGCCCGCGCCGCAGCGCCACACTGGATCCGCCTGAATTCCGGGCACTTTTCTGTGGTAACCGATGCCGAAGAAAAAAAAGGCCGCGAAGCTGTGGCGCGATTCGAGCAGATGCGCTCGGAGTTTGCCCAGTTGCTGATGCGGGATCGCGTCAACTTTTCTGAGCCGATGGACATCATCGCGCTTGCCAGCGACGACGAATACGTGCGTGTCGCTCCGATCCGGCAGGGTCATCCGATCAACGACGTCGGGTTTCTCTTGCCGGGCGAAGACCGCAATTTCGTCGTGCTGAACCTGGCGCAGAGCGACAGCTGGCGAGCGGTTTCTTATCAATTTGCGCAGTTGTTTCTGAACTACAACTATCCGCCGACGCAGCCCTGGTTCGACGAAGGCTTTGCCGAATATTTTTCCAGCATGAGGCTGGACGACAAGCAGGTACACATCGGCGGCGCGGCGCGCGGCGCGGGACCGTTCGTGGATCTGCTGAACAAGACATCGTGGCTGCCTATCGCTGATCTGTTCCAGAGGAAGGCAGCCTCCGGTTCTTCAAATACGAAAGATCCTCTCTTCGCCGCGCAATCCTGGGTCGTGATGCACTTCCTGCTGAATAAGAACAAGCTCCCGGAAACGGGGATGTATTTTGACCTGGTTGAGAATCAAAAGCTCTCGGTTGAACAGGCCACGCAAAAAGCTTATGGCATGACAACGGTGCAGTTCGAGCAGGCGGTAAAAGATTATTTTCATGCGCTTGCGTCGGCGCTGCAAGCCCCGAATGCGGTCGCGCCTGTCGGCGATGCCTACAATTTTGCGACGCCGATTGTTCCGGATGAGATCGGGACCAGTGTGCAGTGGATCGAACCAGCCGATGCGCAAGCTCTGCTCAACGAGATGGTGATTCGCATGCCCGAACACCGCGAGCAAGGTGTCCAGGCGCTCGAATCCATCGTTGCCCAGCCGAAGACCGACAGTGCCATCGCACGCCGCGCTCTGGGCTGGGCGCACATGGAGAAAAACGAATTCGATGACGCGAACGATGAGTTGAACAAGGCTGTGGATCTCGATGCCAAAGATGCGTGGCCTCACTATTACTTGGCGCTGGCGAGATATCGCGAGTCGCGTTTCACGGGGCGTCCGGTCCACGGACTCGCGAATATTATGGTGGATCTGCGCGTCATGCTCGATTGGAAACCAGAATTTGCCGAAGCGTACAACCTGCTCGGGTTGGCGCGTCTCGAAGGCGGCGGCAATACTTCGGCGATGGAGGCGATGCGGGCCGCCATCCGGCTCAGCCCGCGCAATGAGACGTACCGGTTCAACATGGCACAGGTTTATATCGCGGCCAAGCAATGGGACGCGGCAGTGGCGCTTCTGGAACGGCTCAAAGGAAGTCAGGATGCTGCGATCGCGAGCGCCGCACGCGGCAAACTGGAGGATCTGCCGACGCTGAGGAAGTATGGCCTGCTCCCGCAGCGCGAACCGCCGGCGGCACCGGCGACTGCGTCGCAGCCGCCGGAATCGCACCCAGCGCCTGCAACCGAGAAAAGCGAGGCGGCGGAACAAGGCGCGGTCACCGATCAGCCTGCACCGCTGCCCGTGCCCGACAAGCGTCCGATTCAATTCCTGAAAGGAAAACTGATCGCGGTGGATTGCTCGCAGGCTCCGGCTGCGGTGCTCATGGTTTCCGCAGGAGCGAGAACCCTGAAGTTGCGGACGCCGGACTACAAGGCGCTCACGCTGATCGGCGCGGACGACTTTTCCTGTGCCTGGACAAACCGCGCTGTCACGGTGAACTACAAGCCTACGGCGAATGCCGGCGGAGACCTGGTCTCGCTCGAAATCCGGTGAATTGTAGGTGCGAGCGTCTCGCTCGGGCGCAAACTACGGCGTAAGCTTGAACACCGTTCCCCAGCCATATTTGCCACCGCTGTCGGTGGCACCATAAAGATTCCCGGCACTGTCCCGAAACAGGGTGGACAGGGGATCTTCCCCGTCGTTCGTCCCCGCAAAATTATGCAGGATGGTCTCTTTGCCGGTCTTGCTCAGCATGAAAACCGTGCCCAGGCCGCTCTTGCCACCTTCAAGAGTTGTGCCGTAGAAGTTTCCGGCCTGGTCACGAACCAGGCCGCCATGCGGGAAGGCGCCATCGGGCGCCGCTTTAAAGCCATAGAGAACGGCGAACTTCCCGCCGGCGGCGAGCTTGAACACAGTCCCGTTATTGGTGCGCCCGCCTTCGAGCGCGGTGCCGTATAAATTGCCGGCGGAGTCACGCACCAGGCCGGCGAGTGGAAAAGCGCCGTCCTTGCCGCCAGTGAAACTGTACAGCACCGTTTCCTTGCCGGCGGTGTCCAGCTTGAAAATCACACCTGCGCCGGAGTTTCCGCCCTCGGCTGTGGTTCCGTAGAGATTGCCAGAGGCGTCCTGAATCAGCGGAGCCGCCGGCAACGAGCCGTCCGCCCCGCCAGTAAAGCGGTACAGAACCGTCTCCTTGCCGGTTGAATCCAGTTTGAATACGACGCCGCCGCCCGAGGCGCCTCCGGCCGAGGTGGTCCCATAGAAATTGTCCACAGAATCACGGATCACGCCAGCGTCAGGAACTCCGCCATCCGAGCCGCCCGTGAAGTTGTAAAGCACAGTCTCCAGGCCGCCACCGCTAATCTTGAACACGGTTCCCTGATTGTGCCTGCCGCCCGCGGAGGTTGTGCCATAGATGTTGCCGCCATCGTCAAGGACCAGATCGCAGAAGGGGATGCCGCCATCCTTGTGGTCGGTAAAGTTATGCAGCACGGTCTCGACGTTGGCAGAATCCAGCTTATATACGGTTCCAAAATGCGATTCGTTATCACCGCTCGTGGTTCCGTACAGGTTTCCTTGTGAGTCCTGAACCAGGCCTGCGTCGGCATGCGCCCCGTCTTTTTTCCCTTTGAAACTGTGCAGGACTTTGAAGCTGCGGGCGGTGGCGGGCTGGACTGCGATTAATGGATAAAAAAGCCCGGCCAGCGCCAGC
>Ga0335078_10002901_pt1 | contig 25769 bp, 16 predicted proteins | sample Lox_Sample_32_FD_206711 | JGI IMG/M metagenome (GOLD analysis project Ga0335078, IMG submission 206711) | Soil microbial communities from Loxahatchee National Wildlife Refuge, Florida, United States - Lox_Sample_3.2 | ecosystem: Environmental > Terrestrial > Soil > Wetlands | place: USA... | reverse complement strand
GCACCCGAAGCGTCACGGCCCCCTCGTCCTGGGTGATCACTTCCCCGTAGGAGCGCAGGTCCGCGGCGTTGTCCTCAAGCTTCACGACAATGGTCTTGTGCGCGGTGAAGCGGCCGACCAAGGCCGCCAGATCCCCGTCAAACAGGAGCCTCCCATGGTGGATGACCACTACCCGGCGGCACAGGGCCTCCACGTCCGCCATGTAGTGGCTGGTAAGCAGAACGGTGGCCCCGAAGCGCTGGTTGTACTGGGAAATGAACGTCCTGATCCGCCGCTGCATTGTGACGTCCAGCCCGATGGTGGGCTCGTCCAGGAAGACCACGCGGGGCCGGTGAAGAAGGGCGGCGGCCAGCTCGCATTTCATCCGTTCTCCGAGGGAAAGAGTCCGGACGGGCTTCGTGAGGAGCGGCCCCAGCTCCAGGAGCTCGGAAAGCTCCCCCACTGTCTCCTTGAACTCTGCGGCGGGAATCCGGTAGATGGCCCGGTTCAGCTCGAAGGAATCCGCGGCGGGAATGTCCCAGACAAGCTGGCTGCGCTGGCCCATGACGAGCGTGATCTGGCGGAGGAGCTCTTTTTCCCGTTTCCAGGGCACGCGGTCCAGCACGAAGACCTCCCCGCCCGTGGGGTGCAGGAGGCCGGAGAGCATCTTGAGCGTGGTGGTCTTTCCGGCGCCGTTGGGGCCCAGGAACCCGACCACCTCCCCGGGCTTCAGGGCAAAGGAGATGCCTCTCACGGCGGCGACCTCCTTTTTGCGTCGTCGAACAAGGCTGGCAAGCGCCGCCCCCACCCCGGATTCACGCTCCATGACGAAGAACGACTTGCGCAGGTCTTTTGCCTGGATGCAGAAGGAGGGCTCCACCCGGCCACTATAGCAGGAAATCACCCTTGACAGCAGCGAGCCGCGGTGCTGCCATGCAGGCATGGAACCCCTCGAGTTCTTGCACGGCACCGAGATCAGTGACTACGTCGGCGCCCGGCTAAAGGGCCTCTCGGACTCCCACTCAATCCTGACCGTCGGCCACATCACGAAATTCGTGGAGCCGATCAACGGAACCGTGGGCCTGGCGGACGCCTTGGAAATGCTTTCCGCGCGGCAGGACATCAACAGCCTTCCCGTGGAAGGGGACCGGGGCGTGGCGGGCCTTGTTCACAAGCGGGATCTCGCAAAGAAGAAATCTGCGTTCAGCAATCCGCCCGTTGAGAAGCTCCTGGATGCTTCCTCCTTTTACCTGGACGCGGAAGAGAACTGCGAGAAAGCCATGGAAACCGTGCTTGCGCGGGAACCGGAGCGGCTCTACGACGATTTCATGATCTACAAGCGCGGGAGATACTTCGGAGTCGGCACGTTCGTGGACCTTTCCCGCAACATCGCGTTGATCCGCGCCACGGAGCTTGCCCATGCGCGCCAGATGCAGGAGTTCCTCATCGGCAGGAACTCGGCGGACCGGCCCGGCCTCGCCGTCAAAACGTACGTCCGCATGGCGCACGAGATCGGTGGAGACTACCTGCAGTGCATGGAGCTGAGCCCCACGCTCTCCCTGCTGTCCTCCTTCGACGTCAGCGGCAAGGGCACGGCGGCGGCGCTGCTCACCAGCACCGTCAGCTCTTTTTTCTCCACGCTCAAGGTAAACGGTTCGCTGGGGTCCTTCGCCCCGGCAGCGCTTGTATCGCTTCTCAACAGCGTCGTCATGGACCAGACGCCGGAAGAAATGTTCATTGCCGCGGTCTTCATCTTTGTGGACCGCGGGAAGCGCGAGATCTCCCTTTTCAACTGCGGGTATTCACCGGCCTATCTCTTCTTCACGGACCAGGGCAAGGTCAGGGGCAAGATCATCAATCCCAACCTGTGGCCCCTGGGGATCAAGGAGTTCGTGGATCCGAAGAGCTACACCGTCCCCTGGGCGGGGACCTCCCGGATCTTCGTCCATTCCGACGGCCTCACCGATGCCTGCAATGAAAGGGGGGAGCGGTACGATGAGGAGCGATTCCGCAAGTTCCTCTACCCGCGGTGCATGAAGCTGGTGGACGGGCTCCTGGCAGAGCTTGACAATGAGATCAGGGAGTTCTCCGGCAACGCGCCCCAGGTGGACGACATCACGGTGATGGCCGCCGAGATTTCCTGACAGGCGCTTGACGGGCGCTGATTTTCCTTGACAAATCAGGAGAAGCGACCCAGAATATCAGTAATTCTGATATCATATCTGTTCGGCAAACTTACTTCCCCAAAGCGCAAAATCGTTTCAATCATCACTCCGGAGGCAGGATCGTGAAGAACTTGAAACTGATTGTGAAGCTGCTGGGAGGATACGTTATCGTTGCTGTGCTTGTTCTGGTGGTCGGGTATTTCGGCCTTACCGGGGCGCGCAGCCTGTCCGCGGACATCCGCCAGATCGGAAGGAACATTCTCCCAAAGGTAAACAGTCTCCAGATCCTGAAAGAGGTGCAGAGCGCCTACGGCAGGGAAGAGGCCACCGTGCTGAGAAAGGACCTGGATCCGCTCTCCGCTCACGATGCGTACGCAAGGATGGATTCCGCCAAGATGCGGCAGGACAACGCCGTCCAGGTGTACTCCGCGCTGCCTCGCGACAAGGAAGAGGAGGCGTTGTGGCAGAAGCTGCAGCAATCCCTGGACGCTTTCTGGAAGTCCCACCAGGCTTTCGTGGACCTGGCAAAGGCGGGCGGGGCGGCCCGAACTGCGGACCAGGACGCTCAGCTGAACGACCAGGCCGCCACGGAAGACTCCCAGCGGATTGCGCTGGGCGGGATCCTTGACCAGATCATTGCGCTGGAAAACTCCCGGGCCGCCTCCGCCGTTTCCGCCGCGGAGTCCACCTCCGCGTGGATTCGCCTCATTGCCCTGATCGGCTTGGTTGCGGGACCTGTGCTTGCGCTTCTGCTTGGCGTGGCGCTGGCGCTTTCCATCACACGGCCGGTGGCCAGGAGCGTGGCCTTTGCGGAGCGCATATCCTCCGGGGACCTGACGCAGCACCTGGACCTGGAGCGCCATGACGAGATCGGAACGCTCGGAAAAGCGCTCAACAACATGTCTGCGCGGCTGGCGGAGATGGTTGGGCGGGTGAAGGAGAACGCGGAGAACCTTGCCGCCTCCAGCCAGCAGATCTACGGAAGCGCTCAGACGCTTGCCGAAGGCGCCCAGAACCAGGCCTCCAGCTTGGAGGAGACCACGGCGTCCATGGAGGAGCTGGATGCGTCGGTGGAGCTGGTGGCGGAGCATGCCCAGTCCCAGGCTTCGGCGGCGCAGGAAGGGACCAGCTCCATGACCGCGGCGCTCCAGACCATCGAGACGGTGTCAAAGAACCTTGATGAGATCTCCACGCTGGCGCGCAGGTCGGTGGACAATGCAGTGGACGGCGCCAACGCGGTCAAGTCGGTGGTGGAAGGCATCAGCGCCATCGCCAGCAGCTCGGAGAAGATCAGCGGCATTGTCACCGTCATTTCCGACATCGCGGATCAGACCAACCTGCTGGCCCTCAACGCTTCCATTGAGGCCGCCCGGGCCGGGGAGAACGGCCGCGGGTTTGCCGTGGTGGCGGACGAGGTCAGCAAGCTTGCGGATCGAAGCGCCTCCTCCACAAAGGAAATCGAGAAGCTGATCAAGGAAAGCATCAGGAACGTCACCACCGGCGTGGAAACCGCGCGCAACACGGAGACGGCCATGGAGCAGATCCGGGATGCCTCCCGCCAGGTCAACGGAATGATCGCCACGGTCTCCGAATCCATGAACGCGCAGGTGGCTTCCATCAAGGAGCTGGCAAAGGTGCTGGCCAACATCAGCGATATGAGCCGCAACATCTCCGCCTCGGTCCATGAGCAGACCACCAACGCGCGGCAGGTTTCCCAGGCCGTGGAGGGCGTCAACCGGATAACGCAAAGCTCGGCGGCGGCGGCGGAGCAGATGTCCTCCGCCACGGAGCAGCTGTCCAGGATGGCGCAGGACCTGCGCGGCCTGATCGGCCAGTTCCTGATCTCCGGTGACGGAAAGGCCCTGGACCAGGACGGGCAGGCCGCCCAGGCCTTGCCGGCTCACGAGCAGGATCGCGTCTAGAAATAGACTTCTGCAAAGATGCGGGACGCCGGCACGCCGAACCCGCGAAGCATTGCGTAGCACTCGTAGATCATGTCGCTGTTGCCGCACAGGTAGCACGCGCTCCCCGCTTCCACCGGGTGCTGGTGAAGATATGATGTCACCCGCCCGGCGTAAGCTTTTTTCTCCGCCGCTGCCTGCCCGGCCCCGCTGATGCACGGAATGAGCCGCCCAGGTTCAAAGACGTCATGGTCGTACATCTCCCGCGGCGTGCGCACGCCGTGGAGAAGCTGGTAGTCGATGCCGGGGTGGCTCAGCGCAAGGCAGTGAAACGGGGACACTCCCGTTCCCGTCCCAATGAAGAGAAACTTCCCGGGCCGCTCCTGCGGCTCGATGCAGAACGACCCGTGCGGACCGTCCACCTCAAGCGCGTCACCGGGCCGGCAGGCATGCAGGTCCCGGGAGACCGCGCCCCCTTCCACTTCCTTGACCAGGATCTCCAGGAAATCCTCCGCGGGAGGAGAGTAGATGGTGTATTCCCGCCGCTGCAGGCTCCCGCCCCTGCCCACGTTGATCCATTGGCCGGGGCGAAAAATCAAGCCGTCCCGCTCAAGCCGAACCACGAACGCAGACGGCGACACATCGCGGACTCCAAGGACCCGGTGTGCGCGGGCCCCTACGGACTGCGTGCGCGCTGCGGCCTGGATCACAACGGCGCTGCTGCAGCCTTTGCCTGGCGCAGCCGGGCCATGTGCTGCTGGAAGCCCTGGAACTGCGCATCCGCGTGGTAGGAAGAGCGGACGAACGGACCGGCTTCGCAGTAGAGGAAGCCCTTTCCCATTGCCACGTCCTTGAGATGCTGGAACTCCTGCGGCGTCCAGTAGCGGCGCACCGGAATATGATTGCGCGTGGGTTGCAGGTATTGCCCGATGTTCACCACGTCCACGTCGCAGGAGCGCAGGTCACCCAGTGTCTCCTCCACTTCCTCCGCCGTCTCTCCCAGCCCCAGCATGATGCTGGACTTCGTCACCATGTCGGGGGCAAGCCTGCGGGCAATGCGGAGAAACTCCAGGGACCGTTCGTAGCTTGACCGGGAGCGAACCCGCGGCGTCAACCGGCGCACGGTCTCCACGTTGTGGCTGATGATGTCGGGGCCGCTTTCCACCACGGAGCGGATGGCCTCCTCGGATCCCATGAAGTCGGAGGTCAGCACTTCCACGGAGCACTCCGGCGCCTTCCACCGGATGGACCGTACCGTGGCGGCCATGAGGGACGCCCCCCCGTCTGGCAGGTCGTCCCTGTTGACCATGGTGACATGCACGTGCTTCAACCCAAGGCGCTGGGCTGCGCCGGCCACGCGAAGCGGCTCCAGCTTATCCACGGCGCCGGGGAGGCCCGTGTTCACGGCGCAGAACCGGCAGCGCCGCGTGCACGTGTCACCCAGGATCATGAAGCTGGCCGTGCGGAGCGTCCCCCAGCACTCCTGGAGGTTCGGGCAGCGCGCCTCTTCACAGACGGTGTGCAGCGCCTCTCCGCGCATGAGCTTTTTCAGGTAGTGGTAATTGTCCGTCGTATTGAGACGGATCTTCAGCCACTCCGGCTTCCTGTGCTGCGCAGCCTGGTCCGACATTCCGCCCTCACTTCCCGTTGGCGTCGTTCTGGAACTGCGTGACGCTGACCCGGGCAGCAACCGCCCGGGCAAGGTCGCGGAGCGCCTGGGCGGACCCGTCCAGGTCTTCCCGCGTCACCGGCGGCGTGCCGGCATCCCCCATGCGGGAGACCAGGGGATCCATGGGGATGCGTCCCAGGAACGGCACCTGCATCTCTTCCGCGGCCTTCTCCCCGCCGCCCTGGCCGAACACCTCCCCCGCCATGTTCTCCACGATTCCGAGCACGGGCACGTTCAGCTTCTTGAACGCGGTCACGCCCCTGCGGGCGTCGCTCACCGCCAGGAGCTGCGGCGTGGTCACCACAAGGCCCCCGGTCAAGGGCACGAGCTGCGCCACGCTGAGCTGCGCGTCCCCGGTTCCGGGAGGAAGGTCCACGATGAGATAATCGAGCTCTCCCCAGACCACTTCCGTGAAAAGCTGCTGGAGCGCCCCGTGGATCATGGGCCCTCTCCAGACCAGGGCCTCCGTCTCCGAGACGAGGAATCCCATGCTCATGAGAAGGACTCCGTGCGCCCGGGCGGGAACGATCTTTTCCTTCTGCGGCGGGGGCAGCTGCTGCACGCCCATCAGCGTGGGGATGTTGGGGCCGTAGATGTCGGCATCCAGGAGGCCCACGCTGGCACCGGATTGGGCCAGGGCAACGGCAAGGTTGGCCGCAACGGTGGACTTGCCCACGCCGCCTTTGCCGCTTCCCACGGCCACGATGGCCTTGATGGGAAGCTTGATCTTTTCCATGATCCTGCGGTCCGCGCGCATGCGCGCGTCGAACGCCACGCTGATCCGGCCGACCTCGGGCATGAGAGCGCGGATGGCGTTTTCACTGTCCTCCCGCAGCTTGTCCTTCAGCGGGCACGCGGGAGTGGTCAGCTGGATTGTGAAGCTCACGTCGCTGCCGGTAATGCGGATGTCGCGGACAAAATCCAGGGAGATGAGGTCTCTGTGCAGGTCGGGGTCCTGCACCTTGCTCAAGGCTTCCCTTACGCGTTCAACGGACATCACGCTGCTTGGTGTCGGCACACTTCCTCCTGTCTGGTCAGCTAAATATTACATAAATAGAATGGATTGACAAAGCACGGAAGCCGCCATGGACGCCGCGGGCGGGTTCGCTTGACGCCGGAGCATCCCGGTCTTGATACTAGACGTATATGGTTGAAGTGAAGCGCGCTGCGTCTTCCGTGAGAAAGCTTGTGCTGTCCCTGGTTCTCCTTTCCTGCATTCCGGCGGCCCTTGAAGCGCAGTATTTCGAGCGCAACAAGGTGCAGTATGGCGCAATAGACTTCTCCGTCCTGAAGACCGACCACTTCCTCATCTACCATTATCCGCGGGGGAGCCCCGCGGTGATGGATGCGGCGCGGATCCTGGAAAAGGCGTATGCCCACCACGCAGACATCTTCGGGTACGGGATCAAGGGCCCGCAGAAAGTGATCCTGTACGACAGCTTCATTGATTTCGAGCAGACCAACGTCATTCCCGGAAACATCTCCCTTGGCGAAGGAGGCGTGACGGAGGGCCTGGCGCGGCGCATCGTCCTGCCGCTGACGGGCACCGCCAGCGAAAACGCCCACGTGCTGGCTCATGAGCTGGTGCACGCTTTCCAGTTCGACAAGCTCATCCCGCTGGGCGCTCTCACCGGAGGCTCCGTGCCGTTGCCGTTGTGGTTCATCGAAGGGCAGGCGGAATACCTGTCCCTGGGACCGGATGACCCTCTGACGGACATGTGGATGCGGGACGCGTACCTGAACAAGGACATCCCGAGCATCGATGATCTCTCGTCGCACCAGAACAAGTATTTCCCCTACAGGTTCGGAGACGCGGTCTGGTACTGGATAGACCGCGGCTGGGGGAAAATCGGCGTGCGCCGTTTTTTCGATGACGCCTCGGAAAAAGGCATTGGCGGCGCGGCCCAGTCCGCGCTGGGCATCAAGTCGATGGCGGAGATGTCCGCGCGGTGGAAGGGAGACTTCGCCATCACCTATGCGCCGAAAGTGGAGGGCCGAACTCTTCCCGAAAAGATCGGCCGCGTGCTGCCCGGGCTGGACTCCGGGCTGAACCTCAGCCCGGTGATCAGTCCGGATGGAAAGCACATTGCCGTCTTTTCCCGGCGCAGCCTCTTCGGGCTGGACCTCTACCTTGCCGACGCCCAGACCGGCAAGGTGCTGCGGAACCTGGCGGGATCCGACAACGATGCGCGCTACGACGTGCTGAACTTCATTGACTCCGCGGGCACGTGGTCCCCGGATTCCCAGTCGTTCGCATTCGTGGTGGAGCACGGCGGGGAAGAAGCCGTGGCTGTGGTGGATGTGCCGTCCGGAAAGCTACGGAAGATCGTCCCGCTGGTGGGCGTCAAGGGAGCGGCGGGGCTTGCATGGTCGCCGGACGGGACGCGCATCGCGCTCTCTGCCACGCGCGCGGCGCTGAGGGATCTCTACCTCCTGGATCCTTCAGCGGGGACCCTTGAGCGGCTGACAAGCGGATGGCACACGAAGCTGCAACCCGCGTGGTCCCCGGATGGAAAGACGCTGGCCTTTGTAACGGATGAGGGCGCCCACACCGACCTGGCCACTCTCACGTTCCAGTCCATGAACATCGGCCTCCTGGACATGGAGACCCGGCAGACGCGCATCATCTCCGTGGAGGACGGCGCCAAGCACATCAACCCGCTTTTTTCCCCCGACGGAAAGGACCTGTACTTCGTTGCCGACACCGACGGCTACAGCGACCTGTACCGCTATGAGTTTGCCGCGCGGCAGTTCTTTCGCGTGACGCGCGTAGCCACGGGCATCAGCGGCCTCACCGTCCTGTCCCCTTGTCTCTCCCTGGCGCGGGCCTCCGGAGAGCTTGTCATGACCATCTTCAACAACAGGAAGTACGAGGTCCATGCGCTTGCCCTGTCCCAGGCGCAGGGACAACCGGTGAGCATGGAAGGGGCCATCCTTCTCCCGACACCTCCGGCGGAGGTCACGGCGGGCCAGGTCCAGCCGGTTCCAACGCTCCCCGACACGACCATTACGCCCTACTATCCGGCGTTCTCGCTCCTGGCCATCAGCCAGATCGGCGTGGGCCTGGGAATCAGCCCTTTTGGAACGAGCGTCGGAGGCGCTGCAGCGTTTTCCTTTGCCGACGTGCTGGGGAACCACGAGATCGATTCCGCCGTGCAGGCCTCGGGGACGCTGGACTCCATCGGCGCGCAGTTCGACTACACAAACAGGAGCAATCGCATCAACTGGGGCCTGGCCGTCGCGCACATTCCGCAGCAGCTGTACACCGCCCTGAGCCCGCCGTTTCCGGTAGCCGGAGCGGATACCGGGATCCAGCAGCAGGTGATCTTCCAGGAGGAGGCTGACCTCCTTGCGCAGTACCCGCTCACCATCAACAGGAGATGGGAAGCCAGCCTGGGCTACACGCTGTACTGGTGGGAGGGAACGGTGCCGGTATTCTACTACCAGAGCGGAGTGCTGGTGGAGACGGACCAGGTCTCGTTTCCCACTCCGCCGCCGCTGAACCTGGTGCACGCCGGCCTTGCCTACGTGGGAGATTACTCGTTCTTCGGGTTTACCAGCCCCATCCGCGGCTCGCGGTACCGTTTCGAGGTTGACGGCAGCGTCGGGGACACGTATTTCATCACGGCGCTGGGGGACTTCCGGGAATATCTCTTCCTGAATCCCATCACCATTGCGTTTCGAGCGCTCTCCATCGGCAGATACCTGGGAGGCGCTGACAACCCCACGTTGACGCAGTACTACCTGGGGGAGCCCGACCTGGTTCGCGGATACGAGTACTTCTCCATCATCTCGAACGAGGGCGCCGGCACCAACGGCAACATCCCCCAGCTCACGCGCCTGTTCGGATCAAAGATCGCCGTGGCAAACCTCGAGCTTCGAATTCCGCTCCTGGGCACGGAGCAGTTCGGTCTGCTGAGGTTTCCCTGGGTGCCGCTGGAGCTGGTCGGCTTCCTTGACGGCGGCGTGGCGTGGACGGAATCGGACCTCCCGGTCCTCCAGCTTTCCACGGACCAGTTTTCGCGGGTGCCGGTCTTCAGCGCCGGAGCGGCCGTGAGAGTCAATCTCTTGGGGCTCTTTGTGATCCAGGTCTACTGGGCGTGGCCGTTCGAGCGCCAGAATATCGGCGGTTCATGGGGATTCGTGCTGGAATCCGGCTGGTAGGCTGCAGCTCCCGCGCTTTGTTTTGAGCCGGGGATTCCTTACATTGGGCCGATGAAGGGGAGAATTGCCATCATCGGGAAAGGGCACGTCGGGAGCGCGCTCTCCGACGGCCTGAAGCGGGCCGGCTACGAGACCCGCGCCACCGGAAAGGGTCCGGCAGCGCGGGAGGCAGCCGCCTGGGGAGACATCGTCATCCTTGCCGTGCCTTTCAGCGCCGTGGACGCGGCGATTGCCGAGCTGGGCGGCGCTATTGACGGCAAGCCCGTCGTGGACGTTACCAACGCGCTTGGCCCCCGGATGGAGCTGGCGCTGGGATTCACCACAAGCGGCGCGGAGCAGCTGCAGAAGAAGGTCCCGTCGGCAAAAGTCGTCAAGGCGCTCAACACCGTGTTCGCCCAGAACATGAGCAGCGGAAAGGTCAAAGGGAAAACGATTACGTGCTTTGCGGCAGGTGACGACGCAGCGGCCAAAGGCCTGGTGATGCAGCTCTGCAGCGACATCGGCTTCGATGCGGTGGACGCCGGCCCTCTTGTCAACGCGCGCTGGCTGGAGGCCATGGGGTTTCTCCATATCCAGCTCGGATACGCCCTGGGGATGGGACAGGGGATCGGATTCGCCCTGATCCACTGATCTTCCCGCGCTCGCGTCGCCCCCCGCCGGTAATGCCTGCTCCCCGCGGGACGGATTGACCACGGCCCTTTGCTCGGATACACAAGGGGAACAAGGACATCCCATTGAGCCGGGAAAGGGAAATCCTCGACCTTATCGCAGACGCTGTTCTCATCACGGATGACGAGACCATCCGCGTGGTGGAAGCCAACCTGGCCGCGGCCAGGCTCCTGGGCTACGCGCGGGATGAGCTGGTCGGCATGCCCCTGGCGGACCTGTCCGCGGAACCCGCGGAATCCCTCAAGGCCTTTGGAGAACGGGTGGTTGAAATCCCGCTGCGACGCTACCGACGCAAGGACGGGAGCATCGTGGGCCTGGAGATCACAACGATGTACGGCCGATGGACGGGGCGGAACGTGCACGTTGCCACCTACCGGGACGTTTCCGCGCGGGAAGAGGCGGTTCGCGGTCGACGCCAGAGCGAGGAACGGCTCCAAGGGGAGCGGAACCTCCTCCTCACGCTCATCAACAACCTGCCCGACCATATCTACCTGCGGGACCGGGAAAATCGCTTCATCCTGGCCAACAAGGCCGTGGCGGAGTTCATGGGCGCCGGGGACCCCCAGCAGCTGGTCGGCAAGAAAGACTCAGACTTCCACCCGCCTGAGGTGGCGTCGCAATTCGCGGAAGACGACCGCCTCATCCTGCAGGAGGGAAGAAGCTTCATCAACCAGGAGCGCTGCGACAGGGCCGCCTCCGGCGCGCTTCGATGGATCATGACCACCAAGGTGCCCGTCATGGACCCGTCGGGGCACATCCACGGCCTGGTCGGCATCGGCAGGGATTTCACGGAGTCCCGGGAGACAAAGGAGGCCCTGCGAAAAAGCCAGGAGCAGCTGCAGCAGGGACAGAAGATGGAGGCCATCGGACGCCTGGCAGGGGGGATCGCGCACGACTTCAACAACCTGCTCACGGTGATCAAGGGATTTGCGGAGCTCATCGACCGGCGTCTTCTGCCCGACGACCCATCCAAGGTGGAGATCGGGGAGATCCGCGGCGCCGCGCAGAGAGCGGCCCGGCTGACCGCTCAGCTCCTCGCCTTCGGGCGCAAACAGATCCTCCAGCCGCGCGTCATGCCCATCAATGAGGTGGTCCAGGCCATGCGCAACATGCTTCCCCGCATCCTCGGTGAAGACGTCGAGCTGGCCATTACCCTGCGGGAAGAAGCCGGCAGGATCCGGGCGGACCAGGGGCAGCTGGAACAGGTGATCATGAACCTTTCCGTGAATGCCCGGGATGCAATGCCGCAGGGCGGTCGCCTCTCCATCGCTACGGAGAACGCCCTCATTACCGACGCCATGAGGGACAACCACCCCGAGCTGAAGCCGGGCTCTTACGTGGCTCTCCACGTGACGGACACCGGGACGGGGATGGACGCCGCCACGCTTTCCCGCATCTTTGAGCCGTTCTTTACCACCAAGGAGCCGGGCCGGGGCACGGGGCTGGGACTGTCCACGGTGTACGGGATCATCAAGCAGAGCGACGGCTTCATCTACTGCGCCAGCGCTCCGGGGCAGGGAACTTCCTTTGCCATCTATTTCCCCCGGGTCTTCGAGCAGGATCAGGCTTCGGACGGGGAAGGGCGCGCCTCCCCGGCCGGGTCCGGCAGTGAGACGGTGCTGCTGGTGGAGGACGAGGAAGCGCTGCTGGGCTTTGTCCGCTCAACGCTGGAAAAGAGCGGCTACAAGGTCATTGACGCCCGGGACGGGATCTCCGCCCTGGAGATCCTCTCCCGGGGAGACTGCGCCGTGGACGTCCTGGTGACGGACGTCGTCATGCCTCGCATGGGAGGGCATGAGCTGGCGCGCCGGGTTGTCCAGAGCAGGCCGTCAACCCGGGTGCTCTACATGAGCGGATACGCGGAGGAGGCAATCATGCCGCCCCCGGTAGACGGCCGTCCCGTGGATCTCATCAGAAAACCGTTTGACGCCGCATCGTTTCTCTCGCGGCTGCGCGACGTCCTGGACAGGGTCTGAGTGACCTGCCGCGGCGCCGGCCGCCCGGCCGCCCGCCCGGCCGAGCCGGTGTCGTTTTTTTTTGACGATTGACTGCATGGAAATTTGAGAAAAAAAAGCCGGCTCCGCAGGATACCGCCTCCCGGGCAGGTCAGGGTACGCTGGCGTCATGGGCGCGCAAATCCGCACGGCCAAGTCCATGCTTTCCATCGCTTCCAGGATTACGGCAATGGCGGTCTGCGCGTTGATTGCCGGCTGTCCCCTGGCCACCAACCAGCAAAGGCCCCGCTCCGGAAGCCTGGAAACAGCCCCCCTGGTCAATCGATCAGTGCTCCTGAAGGACGCAAAGGGCGCCACGCTGGGTTACGTCGCGGAGACCAGCGCTTCCGCCGTGACGGTGTTTACGATTTCAGGCTATTTCGTTTCCCTGAGCTGGGACGGAACGTTGACCGACGGGATGTGCTGGTACACAGGCGCGGAGGGGACGGGAACGCCCTTCACGATTGCCCCGGAGACGGACCGTCTGTTCGGTTTTTCCGTCTCCATCAGCGGAAAGCCCTACGTTGCGGCGGAAGTGGACGGCAACGGCCGCGCCGTTGCCGACCGCTCGATAACGGGCTTTCAATCCTACCATCCGGCACGCGGCGGGGCGGTGGACCTTGCCGGCGCTGTCCCGGCCGGCCATGTCGCCTATGCGCTGCGGGCGGCAACGCCGGCGGAGCTCGGGCTCCCACCGGTCATCGCGCCGCTTCGGCAGCTTGTTTTCAAGTAGGAGAACGCTCATCATGGCAATCATGAAAAGAATGGTCTTCCTGTCGGCCCTTTTCCTTGCCGTCACGGCGTTCTGCTTTGCCCAGGCTCCCCGGGCGCCCACCATCACCTACATGGAAGGAACCGTCACGGTGGACGGCCGTCCGGCCGCCATCGGAGATGCCGTTCCCCTCGGCTCCGTCGTCGTCACGTCGGCGCAGTCCCTGGCCGACATTGAGTTCAGCGCGCGGAACGTGGTCAGGCTTTCCGCCAACACCACCCTTGTGTTCAATCCGCGCAACCTGCTGACGGGGAGCGAGCTGAGGCTGGGCGCGCTGACGCTGGTCCTGAAGAATCTCTCCGCCGGAACCGCGGCGGAAAACTTCCTCGTGCGCACTCCGACCACGGTCGCCGGCGTTCGCGGAACGAGCTTCTTCATCTCCGTGGAAAGCCCGACCAGCACGTATGTCTGCGCATGCAACGGGGCCGTCCAGGTCCTGGGGCCCGACGGGAGCGTTCTGAAGGAGCTGGTTGCAAGCCATCACAAAGCTGTGAGAGTCACCGGGGGCGTCGGGACGCCTCAGGTCACGGACGCGCCCATGCTGTACCACACGGACAAGGACCTGGAAGCAGTGGCCTCCGACATCGGCTACACCATCAACTGGAACGTTGTAGACCAATAGTCTCAGGAGATATCGTCCAGCGCGGTCATCTCGCCATCGGAAAGCTGCCAGCCAAGCGCACCGGCATTCTCCTTCAGGTGAGAGACGCTGGTGGCCCCCGGTATGGGAAGCGCTCCCTTTCCAATCACCCAGTTCAGGGCAACCTGCGCGGGAGTCCTGCCGCGGGCTCTGCCGATTTCCTGGAGCGCGCCCAGGGCGTCGGTGCGCATGCCGGCAGCTCTCATCCTGCGCCAGGCGCGCGCCGGGCGGCTTCGGACGTTCACCAGCCGGCCAATCGCAAGAGGACGATATGCGATGACGCTTACGCCGAGCTCCCGGCAGACATCCAGCGTGCCGTCTCTCTCGGCCCCCCGCCGCGCCAGGCTGAGCTCCACCTCGTTGCAGGCAAGGGGAATCCCGCGGGAGGCCAGCAGAGCGTGAGCGCGGCTGACCTGCCTGGCGTTGAAGTTCGACACGCCGACGGCGCGGACAAGCCCTGCGTTGCAGGCATCCGCCAGCGCGCCCACCCACGTCTCTATGGAACGGGGACCCCAGGGGAAATGGATGAGGTAAATGTCCAGGCAGGCCATGCCGAGTCGCCGCAGGCTTCCCCGGAGCGCCTCCATCAGGCGCGTTTCCTCAAGCCGCCATGGCATGGGAAAAAACTTGGAAAGGACGGACGGCCGCTCCCCGGGGCCCAGCTCCGACAGGAAAGCGCCCAGGGTCCGCTCCGAGCCGCCAAGGGCATAGATCTCGGCGGTATCCAGGAGAGAAATGCCTTCAGAAAGCGCTGCGTGAAAAACATCCCGCAGCTCGGGCCGGGGCCGGCCGGACCTGCCCCAGGCGTTGGTCCCCAGGCCCAGCGCGCTGACAAGGACGCTGCTCCTGCCCAGCGGCCTCTTCTCCATCATGGGCTCGTTGCGCAGACCCGGTTTTTCCCCGCCTCCTTGGCCCGATAGAGAAGGTCATCCGCCAGCCGGATAAGGTCCTCCGGGGTGGCGGCATCTTCGGGGCAGACGGCCAGTCCCAGGCTGGCAGTGACGGAGAGCGGGTCCGGGGTGACCTTGCTTGAAAAGCCGGCGGAGGCGATGGCAGCCCTGATGCGTTCCGCAACAACGGCCGCCCCCGCCCGGTCGGTATACGGGAGCACCACGGCGAACTCCTCTCCGCCGTACCGGGCGGCAAGGTCGATCTCCCGAACGGAGCGCTTGATTCTGGCGGCGGTTTCCACAAGGATCTGGTCCCCCGTGGCATGCCCGAAGTTGTCGTTCTTGGCCTTGAAATCATCGATATCCAGCATGATGAGCGACGTGGGGTGGTTCTGCCGGTGAGACCTTTTCACCTCCAGCTCCAGGAACCGCCGGAAGTATCCGTGGTTGGACAGCTGCGTCATGGAGTCGCTGGACGCGGCGCTGAGCGCCGTGCGGTAGCGTGCCTCCAGGGCGTGCAGCGCAGTTCTCTGGCGCATCATGCGGGAAGCGCGCAGGGACACTTCCCGGGAGTCGAAGGGGCGGACAAGAAGCTCGCTGGCGCCCCAATCCAGGAGGCGTACGCGAAGCTGCGGGTCATCCGGCGGGACCACCGCCAGCGTGGAGACGTGGTCTTCGCTGCCGCCGGCCAGCTGCAGGACCTCCCGCGGCGTGGTTGAGTCCAGCACAATCATGTCCGGGCGGGCCTTGAGGACGGTGCCGGGATCTCCGTCCGCGGAAGCCGCCACCGTGCTGTAAAGGTTCGGCGGCAGCCCGGCCGCCACGACCTTGCGCTCCTTCTCATCAGACAGAAGGACAAGGACGCGGTACGGCCCAAGGCGGTGCTCCGGCGCGGGCTGATGGTCCAGTCTCCCTTCGGAGAAGGAAAGCGAGCGGGTGAGAAGCTGCTCCTGGTACTCCTTGAGCCTGAGCATGCTCCTGATCCGCACTGTGAGCTCCGAGCGCTCCACCGGCTTCTGGAGAAATTCATCCGCGCCAGCCTCCAGGCCCTTGAGCTTGTTATCGCGGTCTCCGAGGCCCGTGATCAGGATGACGGGAATGGATTTTGTGGCAGGGTCCGACTTGAGAAGACGGGTTGCCTGGAACCCGTCCATGTCCGGCATCTGGACGTCAAGGAGGATGAGGTCCGGAAGATCCACCTGCGCCCTCCTGATGGCGTCGTGGGCACTGGTATGGACGGCCACCTCGTACCCTTCCTCCTGCAGCATGGAGGAGAAAAGCCGTGTGACCTGCGGGTCATCATCGATTACCAGGAGCCGCGCTGCCTGGCGCTGCCCGGGAACATTCTGACTACCCTGTGTCATGCCCTGCCCTTTCGTGGAAGCTCTGTCGGTACCATAGTACGGGCCCTGATTCAGGGCAAGCCTTGTTTCGGCAGCGTCCGGCGCGCGGCTTCAGGCCGCCTTCCCGTTTATCATCTCCAGGAAATACCGGTGGACCCTGGCGTCGCTCGTCAACTCGGGGTGGAACGCCGTGGCAAGAAGCCTTCCCTGGCGCGCAGCCACCACCCGGCCGTCCGGAAGAGTGGCCAGCACGGACACGCCGACTCCTGTCTTCTCAATGAGCGGCGCCCGGATGAAGACGCCGCGAAACGGCTCGGGCCCCACGGAGGGGACGCTCAGCGTCTCTTCAAAGCTGTCCAGCTGTCTCCCGAAGGCATTCCTTTTCACCGTGATGTCCATGACGCCGATAAGCGGCTGGTCCCGGCCTCCAATGTCGCGGGCCAGGAGGATCATGCCGGCGCACGTCCCGTACACCGGCATGCCCTTCTGCACGGCTGCGCGGAGCGGCTCCAGGAGACCCGAGTTGACCAGGAGCTTTCCGATTGTCGTGCTTTCACCGCCGGGGATGATCAACCCCGCAATCCCTTCCATGTGGGCCGGAAGCCGCACAAGGACCGGTGAGGCGCCGGCGGCGCGGAGCGCTTCCGCGTGCTCTGCAAACGAGCCCTGCAGGGCAAGCACTCCCACCCGCATTCCGTCTACCATCCCCGCGTGGCCAGGCGCTGGCCGTTTGCCATTCCCGCAACCTCCAGCCCGCGCATGGGGGCTCCCAAGCCCTTGGAAACGCGGACAATCACGGCGGGGTCCTGGAAGTGCGTGGTGGCCTCAACGATGGCGCGCGCCATCCTTTCCGGGTCCTCCGACTTGAAGATCCCGGAGCCCACGAAGTTGCCGTCCGCGCCCAGCTGCATCATGAGCGCCGCATCCGCGGGGGTGGCAATGCCGCCGGCGGCAAAGTTGACCACGGGGAGCCTTCCCGTCTCCGCCACTTCCACGACGAGGTCGTAGGGGGCGCCGAGGTTCTTCGCTTCGGCCATCAGCTCCGTCTTGTCCATGGAGCGCAGCCGGCGCACCTCGTCCATGACGGTGCGCATGTGCCTCACGGCTTCCACCACGTTGCCCGTGCCCGCCTCCCCCTTGGTGCGGATCATGGCGGCGCCTTCACCGATCCTCCGGAGCGCCTCTCCCAGGTCGCGCGCGCCGCAGACGAACGGAATCTTGAACGCGTGCTTGTCGATGTGGTGCGCCTCGTCCGCGGGCGTGAGCACCTCGCTCTCATCGACGTAGTCCACACCCATGGCTTCCAGGATCTGCGCTTCAACGAAGTGCCCGATCCGCGCTTTTGCCATCACGGGGATGCTGACCGCTTCCATGATCTGCTCAATCAGCGCCGGGTCGCTCATGCGGGCAACGCCGCCCGCCGCGCGGATATCGGCAGGAACGCGCTCCAGCGCCATGACGGCAACCGCGCCGGCCTGTTCCGCTATCTTTGCCTGGTCCGGCGTCACCACGTCCATGATCACGCCGCCCTTCAGCATCTGGGCAAGGCCCTTCTTTGTCGCAAACGTGGACTTCTCCATCTTCTCAACCTCCTGTGCTTTTCAGCGCGTCTCCTAGAATCCGCATTCCTTTTTCGATGTCTTCTTCATTGATCCCCGCAAACCCCAGGCGCAGCCCGGCCCTCTCCCATTCCTCAACGGAAAAGATCCGGTCGGGAGCAAAGAGGACGCCCTGGCTCCGCGTTTTCAGAAGAAGCGCCAGCGCGTCCGCGCCCCGGGGCAGGTCCACCCATTGGAAGAGCCCGCCCCGCGGCTTTTTCCAGGACACCTCCGCTGGAAAGTACGCCTTCATCGCCTCCAGCATCAGGTCCCGCCTCTTCCCGTAGACGGCCTGCTTGTGCTTGAGGTGCCGGTCCAGGAAGCCCTTCTGGCAGAACTCCAGGAGCGCCCCCTGGAGGATCCTGTTGGAGTACAGGTCGGTGAACTGCTTGATGAGGAGCAGCCTGTCGATGATGGCGGCAGGCGCCACGATCCAGCTCAGGCGGATTCCCGGGCAGAGGATCTCGGAGAAGCTCCCGAGGTAGATCACCCCCTCATGAACGTCCCTGGCCTTGAGAGGAAGGACCTCCCGCCCGTCGAACGCCAGGTCGTGCACGTAGTCATCCTCCACGATCATCACCTGCCGGTCCCGGGCCAGCGCCAGGAGGCGTTCCCGCCGCTCGCTGGAGAGGACTGCGCCGGTGGGATTGTGATACGTGGGAATGGTGTAGATAAGCTTGGCGTTTCTTCGGGAAAGGACTCCCTCCACAAGGTCCACCCTGATGCCGTCAGCGTCCAGCGGGATCCCGACGCAGCTGGCCTGGAGGGAGCGGAAAACGCCAAGGGCCCCGGGGTAGCTCAGGTTCTCCATGATGACCGTATCCCCGGGATCCACGAACAGCCTCCCCACAATGCTCAAGCCCTGCTGGATCCCGTTGACGATCATCACCTCCCGGTCGTTGCACTGGATTCCCCGCCGGGCCAGGAAGCCCGGCATGAAATCGATGAGCGGCGCAAACCCGCGCGCCGGGCCGGCGGCAAGGAGATCTCCACCGTACTTCCGCATGGCGGACTGGATGCAGCCGGCGAAATCTTCCACGGGAAAGAGCGACAGCTCGGGATCGTGGGATGCGAACGATATCGTGCCCGGGGTCTGGGACGCTTCCATGAGCTGCTCGGCGCCGGCAGGGAGGTGCGGGTACGTGCTCCTCCACGTGGCGGACAGGAGCGCTTCCACGCGCAGCTTTTCGCCTTGTCCGCGCCGGCCCCCGGGGATCGCCGCGGGAAGGTGCTGGCGCACCGCCGTCCCCCGGCCGACGTGGGAAAAAACAAGCCCCTCCACTTCCAGCTCCTGGTAGGCGTTGATCACCGTGTTGCGGTTCACGCCCATGGAGCTTGCCAGCTCCCGGGTGGATGGGAGACGCGCCCCCGGGGCAAGGAGGCCGTTCTGGATGAGCTCGGCCAGCCGGTCCTTGATCTGGAGATACAGCGGGGTCGAATCGTTTCTGTCAACGTCCACGATCATGCGTCACCTCCAACATTCGTATTTTTCTGGCGACATTGAAAGGTCCATTTACATGGAATAATATACCATCCATGCCATTTATTGGGCCATTTTGGTCAAGATTGGTCTAGTGTACGTTTCGGCGAAAAAGAACGATCTTGAATAATCTCACGTTTGCCCATGAGCACCACAGCGCGAGCTGCAAAAGCAGCAGGGAAGAAAAAGAAGCCGGCCTCATCTGGTCGAACCTCTTCACGGCAGCAGTCGGGGAAGGAGTTCATTTCCATTGAAGGGGCCCGGCAGAACAACCTGAGGGACCTCTCGCTCAAGATCCCGCTCCGGAAGCTGATCGTCATCACAGGCGTCAGCGGATCAGGGAAATCATCGCTGGCGTTCGACACCATCTACTCAGAGGGCCAGCGGAGGTACGTGGAGACGTTCTCCTCGTACACGCGGCAGTTCCTGGACCGCATGGACAAGCCGCGGGTGGACCGGATCGAAGGCATCCCCCCGGCAATCGCCATCGACCAGACCAACCCCGTGCGCACCTCCCGGTCCACCGTCGGCACCATGACGGAGCTGAACGATCACCTGAAGCTGCTGTTTGCGCGCGCCTCACGCCTCTTCTGCGGAAACTGCGGACGCGAAGTGCGGCGTGATACGCCGGAGACCATCGCGGACCAGCTTCCGTTGGGCCGCAAGCTCATCATCACGTTTCCCGTCCACGTCCCGGACAACTTCACAGAGGCAGAGGTCCTGGACCTCCTTGGCAAGCAGGGCTATACGCGGATCCGCGCAAAGGAAGGGAAGACGCTGGAAGTCATCCAGGACCGGATCTCTTTCAGCACGGAGAACCGGGCGCGGCTTATCGAGGACCTGGAGGCCGCGCTGAAGTACGGCCAGGGCCGCGTGAGCGCGTACCCGCTGGAGGGAGATGGGACGCTGGAAGGCGATGCACTGCGATTTTCCTCCGACCTGCACTGCGCCCACTGCGACATCCACTACCGCGACCCTGTCCCCAACCTTTTCTCCTTCAACTCTCCCCTCGGCGCGTGCGAGACCTGCCGCGGCTTCGGCAGGACCATCGGCATCGACTGGAACCTCGTGGTGCCCGACGACACGCGCACGCTGGCCGGCGGCGCGGTCAAGCCATGGCAGACGGAAAGCTTCAAGGAGGTCAAGGCGGACCTCCTGAAGTTCGCGCGGAAGAAAAGCGTTCCCGTGGATGTCCCGTGGCGGGACCTCCCGGAAGCGCAACGGTCCTGGATCATTGACGGAGAAGGGGATTGGGACGACGGCGTCTGGTACGGCGCGAAGCGCTTCTTCGGGTGGCTGGAGTCCAAGAGCTACCGCATGCACATCCGCGTGCTGCTGTCCCGCTATCGAGCGTACCAGCCCTGCCCGACGTGCGGGGGAGCGCGCCTGAAGCCGGAGGCGCTCCTGTGGAAGATCGGTGAGGAAAAGCTCTCCATCCATGACGTCATGCTTCTCCCGATTGACGGCTGCCTGTCTTTCTTCGGCGGCCTGAAGCTCCCGGCGCCGCTGGATGAAGCTACGGGGGCGCTCTTGCGGGAGATCCGCACGCGCATTCGCTACCTCGTGGACGTGGGCCTGGGCTACCTGACGCTGGACCGCCAGTCGCGGACGCTGAGCGGCGGTGAGGTGCAGAGGATCAACCTGACCACCGCGCTGGGCACGTCGCTGGTCAACGCGCTCTTCGTGCTGGACGAGCCCAGCATCGGCCTGCACCCGCGGGACATCGGCCGGCTCATCGGCGTCCTGAAGCGGCTGCGCGACAGCGGAAACACCATCATCGTAGTGGAGCACGACCCGGACGTCATCCGGGCGGCGGACGTCGTGATCGACATGGGTCCGGGCGCGGGAGAGCACGGCGGCAGGATCGTGTTCTTCGGCGGCCTCCCGGAGCTCTTGAAAAGCCAACGCTCGCTCACGGCGCAGTACCTGACCGGCAGGAAAAAAGTGGCTGCCGACAGCAGCGTCGCAACCACGCGGGCGCCGTCGGCCCGGCGCATCCGGATCCTGGGAGCGTCGGAGCACAACCTCAAGGACGTTGACGTCGACATTCCCCTGGACCGCCTGGTTTGCGTGACGGGAGTAAGCGGATCGGGGAAATCCACGCTGATCCAGGAGGTCCTCTACAACGCGCTTCGCGCGCTGAAGCACGCCCCGGTGGACGCGCCGGGCAGGCACCGGGCGATTGCCGGCCACGAGCAGGTGGCTTCCGTGGTCATGGTGGACCAGTCTCCCATCGGAAGAACGGCCCGCAGCAACCCGGTCAGCCACGTGGGAGCGTTTGACGGCATCCGCCGGCTTTTTGCAGCGGAGCCACGTGCCCGGGAGCGCGGCTACACCGCGGGCAGCTTCAGCTTCAACGCGGGAAACGGCCGGTGCCCCACGTGCAGCGGCAGCGGCTTCGAGCACATCGAGATGCAGTTCCTGAGCGACGTATACCTCCGCTGTCCTGACTGCGACGGCCGCCGCTACCGCAAAGAGATCCTGGACGTGCTGCTCCTGCCGCCGGGCGTGCCGGCGGAAGGGGCGGGCGCGGGCAAGTCCATCGCGGACGTGCTGGACATGACGGTGACCGAGGCGTGCCGCTTCTTTGCGGCCGCCCCGGACGTCGTTGCCGCCCTGGCGCCGCTTGCGGCCGTCGGGCTTGGCTACATGTCGCTGGGGCAACCTGTTCCGACGCTGAGCGGCGGAGAGGCACAGCGCCTCAAGCTGGCGGGATACCTTGCCCAGCCCGGAGGCGGCAGCGCGGGAAACGGAGGAAAGGGCGGGACGCTTTTTCTTTTCGATGAGCCGACAACAGGCCTCCATTTTGAAGACATCGCGGTGCTCCTGGGCGCTTTCCGCCAGCTCATTGCGGCGGGCAATTCCGTGCTGGTGATCGAGCACAATATCGACGTGATCAAGGCCGCGGACTGGATCATCGACCTGGGCCCGGAGGGCGGAGAGGCGGGCGGCCGGGTGGTGTGCACCGGCTCTCCCGCGCAGGTGGCCAGGGTCAAGGAGAGCCACACGGGAGCGGCGCTGAGAGCATCCGCCCTCGCCGCCGGGGCCCAGCGGCGGAAGAAGACCTCCTCCGCGGCCGCTGGAACCGCGCCGGCCGGCAATGAGATCGTCATCCGCCACGCGCGGGAGCACAACCTCAAGAACATCGATCTCTCCATCCCGCGGGACAAGCTGAGCGTCATCACCGGCGTGAGCGGGAGCGGCAAGAGCACAATCGCGTTCGACATCCTTTTTGCCGAGGGCCAACGCAGGTACCTGGAATCCCTCAACGCGTACGCGCGGCAGTTCGTCCAGCCTGCCAAGAGGCCGGACGTGGACGGCGTGTACGGAGTGCCTCCCACGGTGGCCATCGAGCAGCGCACAAGCCGCGGTGGAAGAAAAAGCACTGTTGCCACGCTCACTGAGATCTATCCCTTCCTCCGCCTGCTGTACGTGAAGCTGGGCACGCAGTACTGCCCGGACTGCGACGTGCCCATCCAGCCGCAGAGCATGGAGGCCATCCTGGCCCGGATCCTGCGGGACTTCCGCGGGAAGCGCATCGGCGTCTTTGCGCCGCTCATCACCGCGCGCAAAGGCTACTACACGGACCTGGCGGCGTGGGCTGCAGCAAAAGGGTTCAAGCACCTGCGCGTTGACGGCGCGCTGGTTCCCACGGTCCCCTGGCCCCGCCTGGACAGGTTCATGGAGCATACCATCGAGCTGCCCGTGGCCGTGGAAACCGCGCGCGCCGACCGGGAAGGCAGGCTCCGGGACGCCTTGAAGCTGGGACTGGACTTCGGCAAAGGGGTTGTCCGCATCAACGACACCGTCTTCTCCACCCGGAGGGCCTGCCCCCGGTGCGGAAGGAGCTTCGAAGAGCTTGACCCGCGTCTTTTCTCCTACAACTCCAAGCACGGCTGGTGCCCCGCCTGCTACGGGACCGGCCTCCAGCTCTCCGGCTTCGATTCCCAGCAGACCGGGGAGGAAATCTGGTGGAACGACTGGTGGGGCGGACCGGAAAAGGCATGCCCGACCTGCAAGGGCCAGCGTTTGCGCCCCGAGGCGCTGGCCGTCAGATTCCGCGGCAGGAACATCGCCGACTACGCCCGGCTTCCCGTCCAGGAGATGGAGCGGGAGATGAAGACGTTGCGCCTGGCCGGCAGGGAGAAAGAGATTGCCCGGGACATCGTCGGCGAAATGCTTTCCCGTCTTTCCTTTCTCCAGAAAGTGGGCCTGTCCTACCTTTCCCTTGACCGCTCCGCGCCCACGCTGAGCGGAGGGGAAGCGCAGAGGATACGGCTGGCCTCCCAGCTCGGCTCAAACCTGCGCGGGGTCTGCTACATCCTGGACGAGCCCACCATCGGGCTCCATGCGCGGGACAACGGCATTCTCCTGGACACGCTCCATGCGCTCCGCCTCAAGGGCAACACCGTGGTGGTGGTGGAGCACGATGAGGAAACCATCCGGAGGGCGGAGCACGTTGTCGACCTGGGTCCGGGAGGCGGAACGGCCGGCGGATACCTGGTAGCGCAGGGCACGCTTTCCAGCATCACCCGGAGCAGGAAGTCCCTGACCGGCAGGTACCTCCGGGATCCCTCGCCGCACCCGTGGGAAAAAGGGCGCAGGCCGCAGGGAGACGGGCTGGGAATCAGGATCAGCGGCGCCGGTCTTCACAACTTGAAGGACCTGGAGATTTCAATCCCGCTGGGAAGACTGGTCTGCGTGACGGGCGTAAGCGGGAGCGGGAAAAGCACTCTGGTGCGGGATGTCCTTTACGGCAACATGCGTCACCTCCTGGCCGCCACGCGGAGGCGGGCGGCTCCGGGCAAAAAGCAGGATGCGCTGCACGGATGCATCTCCATGGACGGCTGGGAAGCCGTCTCACGCGTGCTGGAGGTGGACCAGACCCCCATCGGAAAAACGCCGCGTTCCTGCCCCGCCACGTACGTCGGCATCTGGGACGACATCCGTCGGCTTTTTGCCGCCTCCAGCGAGGCCCGCATGCGCGGATATACGGCAAGCCGCTTCTCCTTCAACGTGGCCGGCGGCCGCTGCGGTGAGTGCGAAGGCCAGGGCATGAAGAAAATCGAAATGAGCTTCCTGCCCGACGTGACGGTGCCGTGCGACGCATGCAGCGGCGCGCGGTTCAACCCGGAGACGCTTGCGGTGAAGTTCCGGGGCAAAAGCATCGGGGACGTCCTGGCCATGAGCGTGGACGAGGCGGTCCCCTTCTTCAGCTTCCATACCGGGATCCGCCATGCGCTGGACCTCCTGCAGCAGGTCGGGCTTGGCTACCTGTCCCTTGGGCAGCAGAGCCCGTCCCTGAGCGGCGGAGAGGCCCAGCGGATCAAGCTCGTCACCGAGCTGGCAAAAGCGCGGGTGAACGGAAATGGCGTGCGGGAGGCGGCCCGCAGGAACGGGGGCGCATCTTCCGCCACGCTCTATGTCCTGGATGAGCCGACCATCGGCCTGCACATGGCAGACGTGGAGAAACTTGTGCGCGTTCTCCATCGCCTGGTGGATGCCGGCAACACGGTGGTCATCATCGAGCACAACATGGACGTCATAGCGGAAGCGGACTGGATCATCGACCTGGGCCCCGAGGGGGGTGACGGCGGCGGGAGAATTGTGGCCCAGGGAACGCCGGACAGGGTGACACGGGTCCGCTCGAGATCCTACACGGCAGACTTCCTTTCCCGTTTCCTCAAGAACCGCAGCGGATAGGGGCGTGATCCCGGTTCCCAGCTTACGCCGGTATGCGGCTCCCGCCCTGCGGAACATAGATGCAGGCGGGATCCTCCTGGAAGGCATCCTCAAACTCGGCGTAAGCCCGAGACCGGGACCCTCCGCACACGGCGCCGTACTCGCACGCGCCGCACCTGCCCTTGAGGCGTGACGGGTCCCGGAGACCCATGAGGAGAGGGTTGCGCGTGTAGATGGACTTGAGGCTCTCTTCCTTGATGTTCCCCAGCGGTACGGGGAGGAAGCCGCTGGGATAGACCTCTCCGTCATGTCCAATGAAAATGATCCCCCGGCCGTCCCCTGTCCCGCTCAGCCTCACCGTGGGAGGGTTTTTCGGCTCCCCTTCCAGCTCTTCAAGCCGCTGGGAAAGATCGGCATAGAGCTTCCCGCCGGGAGCGTTTCCTTCAGCTTTGCGCTGCAGGGATATGCGGCGGAAGTGAGGGCCTTCGGACGTCCGGACCGGGATTCCATACCGTGTGCATTCGTACAGGAACTGGGCAACTTCCTCACACTCCCAGGGCTCGGGATTCTCCAGCGCGGACCCCCGGCCCGTACGCACAAGAAAGAACACTTCCCATGCAACGGCGCCGCGCTCGCGGATAAGATGGAAGATATCCGCAAGCTGCCGGAGGTTGCTCTTCATCACCGTGGTGTTGACCTGGAGACGCAGCCCGCAGTCCGAGGCCGCGGTAATGGCGTCCAGCGTGGCCTGCCACGTACCCGGGATGTCCCGGATCCTGTCGTGGGCGGCGGCGGGGGCCCCCGCCAGGCGCACCGAAACCAC
>Ga0335078_10002900_pt1 | contig 25770 bp, 20 predicted proteins | sample Lox_Sample_32_FD_206711 | JGI IMG/M metagenome (GOLD analysis project Ga0335078, IMG submission 206711) | Soil microbial communities from Loxahatchee National Wildlife Refuge, Florida, United States - Lox_Sample_3.2 | ecosystem: Environmental > Terrestrial > Soil > Wetlands | place: USA... | reverse complement strand
GCAATGGCCGGCTTTCTCCCCGTCATTGCTCACTGTCAAACCTCCGCATCGCTTTCCGGCGCAGTGGTCGACGACTCCGGAGCCCGGATTCAGTCCGCCATAATTACTGCCAGAAGCACCGATCTTGGACTTGAGCGAACCGCGACAACCGATTCAACCGGCCACTACGAGATGCGTTCACTCGAGATTGGAACCTACGAAATCGACGTGACCAAGCAAGGATTCAAAGAGGAAATTCGCAAGGGAGTGCAGCTTGAGGTTGGGCAGGAGGCGGTGGTCGATTTTCAACTTCACGTCGGGCCGGTGGCCGAGCAAGTGACGGTCGACGCAGATGTACCCATGGCCAGCGCGACCACTGCAGATATTTCCGGCCTGGTAGGCGGCGGCCAGATTCGCAACCTTCCGCTCAACGGACGCAGCTTCGATCTGCTGATGATGCTCAATCCGAGTGTGGTCAATTTCACGGCGGCAAAAGTGGGTGGCACCGGTGTTTCGAACTCGACAAACGGCAATAACTTCGCTGTGTCGGGGAATCGGCCGCAGCAAAACATCTTCTTGCTGAATGGCGTGGAATTCACGGGAGCCGCGGAGAACAATATGCAGCCCGGTGGAACGAGCGGTCAACTTCTGGGCGTCGATGCGATCGAGGAATTCAACATCCTTCGTGACGACTACGGTGTCGAATTCGGAAAGCGTCCCGGTGCGCAGGTGGTGCTTGTTACCCGGCGCGGCTCGAACGAGTTTCACGGGTCCGTTTACGAGTTTCTGCGCAACAACGATTTGGATGCTGCGAACTACTTCGATCCGGGTTCGGCGCCGGGTTTCCAGCGCAATCAATTTGGGGCGTCGCTCGGCGGACCCGTTATTCAGAACAGAACTTTCGCATTTTTGAATTTCGAACAGCTGAACCAGCACCTGCATCAGACCGGAGTCGATCTGGTGCCCGACAACAACATGCGCAGCGGCTATTTGCCTTGCAAATCTGTGACGCCGGCACCTTCGCCATGCCCCGCATCCGGCACAGTCTTCGTGGGGATCTCGCCGCTGATCTCCGCCTGGCCAGCGCCCAGCCCCGCTGCGCCCGATTTTGGCGGCATTGCAGAGGCTTTCAACACTCCGCTCCAGATCATTCGAGACGACTTCGGCGCCATGCGCGTCGATCATGTTTTTTCACAGGCTGATTCGCTCAACGCGACCTACACAATCGACGATAGCGCCGACACCACGCCCACAAGCACGAATCTTTATTCCACTGACGTCGAAAGCCTGCGGGAACAGGTGGCCAGTCTGAGCGAAACGCACGTCTTCTCGCCGGCTCTTCTCAACCGGGGAACAATCGGTTTTTCACGAGCCGCCTATTACTTTACTGGGGGGCCCACCCCAGGCACCTCGGCCGCCACACTACCGGGTTTCCTGGCAAATCACCCGATTGGCGCGATCGTTGTCGGCGGCAGCGCCACCTCAAATCCGACGGCGCAGCTTTCGCTTGCAGGCAGCAACAATGGAAGCCATCTTGACGTCTTCCGCAATCTCTTCACATATGAGGACAATGTTGCGCTGACGAGAGGACGCCATCAGTTCAGCGCCGGCGCGTGGCTGCAAAGGTTTCAGTCGAACGAAACTCTGGCGCTCAGTCAGTATGGTCAGGCGACCTTCACCAGCCTGCAGACGTTTCTGCAAGGATCGGCCAGCACGCTTCTCTACGATCCGGCGCCTACGCCAATGAATTGGCGCTCCTGGTTCGGTGCGTGGTTCGTTCAGGACGCGATTCGCCTCAGTTCCCAGCTCACAGCCTCGCTGGGCCTCCGTGCGGAATCAAGTTCTGGCTGGAACGAAGCGCATGGACGCGCAGCCACATACACCTTTACCAGCGGAGTCATCTCCACTACTCCCCAAGTTTCCGGCTCCGCATTCACGCAGAACCGCGCGACATTTCTGCCGCGGCCGCGCGTCGGCCTCGCCTGGAGTCCGATTTCGGGATCCTACCAATCCGTCGTAACGGCGTACTTCGGGATGTACAACGACCTACAGGATGCTCTCGGCTATCGGACGGATCAGAACGCTCCATACAATCCGACTTATAGCTTGCCCAACGCGAGCGTCAACACCCTGCCCGTCATTACAAGCGCTACCGCGCCACCTACGGCAAAGCTCGTGCCCGGCGGCGTGCAACCCGATCTTCGCGCTCCCACGCTGCTCTCCTACTCTCTCCGGATCGAGCAAGCGTTTGGTGCGAACACAGCTCTCAGAATCGGCTATGTTGGATCTCACGGGTATCACGAACTTATCGGAATTGACGCAAACGAGCCCGCACCCGTGGTCTGCCCCAACCCGGACTGTCCTACGGTCTATCCCGCTACTTTCCCGACGGGGCTAGCCGGCACGCCGGTTCCGGCCGGCGCCTATTATGTCCCCACCTCTGTGCGAGCCAACCCGGCTCTCGCAAATACGTGGACCTATTTCTCGCGAGGCGACAGCTCCTACCACGCTCTCGAGGTCGATGTGAACCATCGCTTCAGCGCGGGTCTTTCGTTCCGGAGCGTCTACACTTGGTCCAGGGCGATCGACGACGGTGATTCGCCCAACTCGACCACTTCGGGCGGAGAGCCTGCAACCGCCTCCAACCCGTATGACCTGCGCGCCGATCGCGGCCTTGCCAACTATGACGTGCGCAACATCGCCGTTTTCAATGAGGTGTATGCGTTGCCCTATGGCCGCGGAGCCCGCTATGGCGGTAACCTGCGCGGTATCGCCGACACTCTCTCAAGCGGCTGGATGATCGACAGCATTGCCACCATTCAGGGCGGATTTCCGTTTACGCCGCAACTCAGCTATAACCCGTCAAACAACGGTGACACGCGCAATCCGGTTCGCCCCTTCATCAATCCGAATTTCAGCGGGCCGATGATTCTGGGCAATCCCACGCAGTGGTTCAACCCAGCCGCCTTCCTCGCTCCTCCGAGCGGGAGCGGATTTTACGGCAACCTGGGTCGCGATACGTTGATCGGTCCCGGACTTGGAACCTGGGATATGGCGCTTGTGAAAGATACCGCCGTGAAGGAAAGACTTAAGTGTGAATTCCGCGCAGAGGAGTTCAACATCCTGAATCGCGTCAATCTTAACGCGCCGAACGCGGTGACTTTCACACCCGCCGGTGTTTCGCCAACTGCCGGAGTCATTACCAGCACTTCGACGTATTCCCGGCAAACCCAGTTTGCATTGAAGATTCTCTGGTAGGTTCCGTATTCTTTTTCGTGTCGCTATACGCCCCCGAATTCCTGGATAATGTTAGGGAGGAAGAATGCCGAATACGGACAACCTGCTCACCGCACGCGAGGCGGCGTGGATCTTGGGGATCAGCTATCCAACCATCAAGCATTGGATTTTGACAGGCAAACTGAAAACGGGAAAGACACCTGGCGGTCATCACCGTATTCCTGAAAGTGTGCTGAGGCCCTTTCTCAAAGCCGATACGAAAAAGCCAATTGAAAAATCTAGAACGCGCTATCGCCGCGTGAGCGGCCGCAATCAGATTCTTGGCAAAGTCGTGAGCATCCGCGTGGACGGCCTCGTCGCGGAGGTGGTTATTGCCACTTCCGATTCTCACATCACTTCGATCATCACGGCCGACGCTGCACGCGAACTCCGCCTCGTAAAGGGGCAAACGGTCGCTGCGCTCATAAAATCTACAGATGTGATGATTGAACTCGTCAATAACGAAGGATGATTGGTTGGCAAGCCACTTACCCTCCAGCAAATCGGCTGTGAGCTAACCTCTACCAAAGGCAGACCACTCGTCAACGGAATTCCGGCCGGTTTGTCGGCGTCCAACTACCCGGAAATCGGGATAGGTACGGTACGAATCGAGAGTGTTGCATGTTGCTTCCGGCGCGCCACCGCTCCACGCGGCGTCAACTGCGGCATCGATCACGCCGCCGTCCAGGACACAACTTCTCATGCGCTCCGACTCACCCGCAGCGCCAGCCGCGCCGCCCTCCCACGAGCATTCATTCCGCGCAGTATGTTCCGTTGGATGGCTGCGCAAACGCCGCAAAAACCTCATCCTCTTCAACGCGCGGCGCTAAGTCACGAAACTAGCCCATGAAGCCGAGATATGGGCTCGATCCGAAGTTACCGAAATTGGGAAAGATCTCGCGGACCTGGCTGTCCGAGAGACCGAACCACCGCGCCAGCGTACCTGCGTACTGCTCGACAGCCGTGGTGGGAATCAGGCGTCCGGCGCCGAGATCGTTGGCCTGATCGGCACCAACAACCGGGTATGTCCCGTACATATCCTGCCCCTTCACTGCGCCACCTGCAACGAAGTGGTGGCTTCCCCAGCCGTGGTCGGTGCCGTTGCTGTTGCAAGTGAGCGTGCGGCCGAAGTCGGAGATGGTGAACGCAGTCACGTTGTTGCTCAAACCCATATTCACCATCACGCCATCGAAGTACTCCAAGGCCTCGCCGAGCTGCGTGAGCAGTTGCGCGTGCTGGATTGCCTGGTTGTTGTGGGTGTCGAAGCTGCCGAGCTGCACGTAGAAGATCTGTCGGGTGACGCCGAGGGCGGCGCGACCGGCAATGATGCGGGCAACGGTCTGTAGCGATTGCGCCAGCGGATTGTCCATCAGCTTAGTCGACACCGGATCGAGATACTGCGGAGGATTGACCACGCCGCCCGCCCCGGCCGGAGCCATGGCGCTCGCCAGCATGGCCTGCGCCTGGATCGAACGCTGGATAACGATCTCATACTCCTGCGCGAAGAGGTTGCTTTCGTCGGTGCTGAGGATGGAGTTGAGTGGGTTGCCGGCCGTGGGTGCTCCGAAGGGCGGTTGCGTGAGCCCGTAGATCGGGATCGGGCCCGCGGAAGTGACGTTGAGTTGGAAGGAAGTTTGCCCGGAGAGGAAGAGCGCATTGCCGCAGGTGGAGATGCAGGTGAACATGGAGTTGGAATTTATGTTCATGGCCTCAATGGCGTCCGCGACGGCGCCGCCCCACCCTACGCGCTCGCCGCTGCCCAAGTTGGAAGCAATCGCCTGCCAGGCTGCGGTTTGATCGAAGTGCGAAAACAGGCTGTCGGGCACTTGAACGGAGTTGTTGTTGATTTGCGCCTTGGTGGCGGGCACCACCAGCGTGCCGGTGTTGGCGATGATCGCGGCGCGCCCGGCGGTAAATAGGTTCTGCACGCCGGTCAACGCGGGATTGAGCGCGAAGGTGCGGCCGCTTTGCGAAGTTTGCAAGGCGATGGGCAGCAGCTCGCTCAGAGGATACGCCAGTCCCGGCGCGCCCTGGCGTGCGGTGACGAATGCGGAGTAGGAGTCGGTGTCCGTGGCGATCACGGTGCCGTGCCCGTCGTTGCCGCCTTGCAGGTAGACGCAAACCAGCGCACGATATCCGGTACTGGAGCTGCCTTGCGCCATGGCGGCGACCGAATTGAGCTCAAGCAGGAACGGGCTCACGTAGAAGCCGGCCATCGAGGCCATCGAGGCCGTACGGAGGAATTGACGGCGAGTCTGGCAGCCGCATTTGGACATGGGCGAACTCCTATTGCTGCGCGGCGTAGTCGGGCGACGCCACAGTGAGATAGATTGCCGTTTGCACGCGGCTTAGAAGCGCGGCATTGATTGCGCTCTGATCGCCGCTTGGAATGGGGATCGAGGTGACGGCCCCAAGGATATTGTTGTAGAGCGTGCCGCTCATCTGGCCCGACATGAGCAGCAAATTGATGCGGTTAAGAAGCTGATCGGGCGTCGACGCGAGACTCATCTCGGTCGCGTAAGACGCGAAGATATCAGGACCGCTGGACGCGTTTGCACCGATCGAACTTTGCAGATAATTGATGAACCCAACCACGGTGGAGACGTTCGTCATCTGCATTTCCGGCGCGAGAAGTCCGGCGCTTGCGATGGGGCTGTTGGGCGGCGTGTACTGCGGGCTGAACCAGTTGAAGACGGTGGGCGACCGCTCCCACATCTCGCCCAGGCCGTAGATTGGGTCTTCGGTCGAGCCGTTGTTGAAGGAGCCGGTGCGCGATTGCGCCGTAAATGCGCGGGCCCACTCCGTATAACGCAGCAGGGCCTCACGCACCTTACCGTATTGCGGATTGCCGGTGTCAGTGGAGGTGCCGCGCGCTTCGGGGTCGAGCAGGATTGCCGTGATCACCGCTTGCAGATTGCCGCGCACACCCGTTCCATCATTCTTGAAGACCTGGGCGACCCGGTTGACATATGCAGGACTCGGGTTGCTTGTGACCATGTGCTGAATCATCTGCTTAGAGAAGAAGGCCGGCAGATTGGGATGGTTGAACAGCGTGTCGAGAGCGATTTTCAGATCGCCATCCGGGTCGGGAGTGATAGAAGCAGGGATGGTGACGCCGAGGAAGTCTTTCTCAACGGTTGAGTGGTGGGTGGGGTAGCTCTGCATGGGCAGCAACTCTTCTCCGTAGCCGGGGCCGGCATACATGCAGCAGTTGGACCACGCATCGTCGCCATCGTCGCCGGGAACATTCCAACTGAAGCCGGTAAACACGGCGGCCAGCCCCATGACGTCAGTATTCGAATAGGTGGGGATGGGTTTCCCGCTGCCATCGACTTTCTGCGAACCATCGTCGTTCAGTTGCCACAAGCCGATGGTGAAGAGCTGCATGACCTCGCGCGCGTAGTTCTCATCCGGATCGGTGGTGGCGTTGCCCTTGTCGTTCATGAGCATCGAGAGGAACTGGCCCATCATCGGGCTCAGGGTTACGTCCTGCAGCAATTGCCTAAAGTTGCCGAACGCATCGGCGCCAAGCATGTCGTAATAGGCCGCCTCGCCGCGCGGCATGTTTTGAATCGCCGTGGTGTTATTGCTGGAAATGACGAACATCTGCGAGAGTGCGTACTTTGTGCGCTGGCGGAGCTGGTCGGGTGCGGTAAGCGACTGCTGCCAGAAGGTATCCTGCACCAAGCCTTCGTTCTGATTGTTCTCGACAAAAAGCGCCGCGTTGCACTTGAGGTCCGTAGTCGAACAGGGCGGGTTATTCACGATCACTGCCTGTTCGACAGCCGGCTCGGCTGGCCCAGGAGCCATCGCAAACTGCTGGTCCAGCCACCATTGAAATCCGTTGAGCGAAACGTCGCGGATGTCGCCGTCGGTCGCGCCGAACGTCGCCTGTTCTAGGAAGCGCGCCGCGTCGGATGGATTGACGATGGGAGACGGCGGAGCGCCGGTGACGGTTGCAATTAGATCGGCGGAAGTGGCGGGGCCGGGCGCGGGATTAAGCACCTGGAGATCGAGATTGCCAGGCACAGAGAGATTGACGGTTGCAGTCAGCTGTCCTCCGCTGTTGAAGGTCGTAGGCGCGGCGGTTCCGTTGACCAGCGCCTGTGCTCCGGAGATGAACTTCGAGCCCGTGAGCACGATCGTCGCCGGCCCGGGAGCGAACGACATCGGCGACGCCGAGGTGAGAATCGGAATCGGATTCATCACCGAGATGTTCTGGCTGATCGACACCGCGGGATTGTCCAGGCTGGTAATCGTGAGTTGCACGACATTGCTCGGAGTGGGGACAACTGGCGGCGCTGTATAGGTAATGGAGCCATCGGCGTTCAAGACCGCGCTTCCCACAGTCGCATTGCCTCCGGCGATCCCGTTCACCTGCAGAGTAACGCCCGGATTGTTAGTACCGTTAACGGTTAGACCGAAGTTGAGCTGGTTGGAAACTCGCACGTCGGTTCCGGAGTTGGCTTCGAGTTGCAGTACCACCTGGCCTGGCCCAACCTTCAGCGAAAGTGGCGGCGCACTGGACGATCCGGGATCCGGATTTGTCACTGTCAGCGGATAAGTGCCGGGATTGGGGGCTGCGACCTGCGCCGCCAATTGAGTGCTGGAAAGATAGGTCGTCGGAACCAGCACGCCGTTCCAACTGATCTCTGCCCCGTAGACAAACTGCGAGCCCGTAACCGTGACGGTTGTCGTTCCCTCGGAGAATCCATTGGGGTTGGCCGAAGCGAGCGTGGGAATCGGATTCCACACTTGAACCGACACAGAACCGGGAACCGCATTGGGGTATTCGGCGATCGAACTGGTGATTTGCACCGTGTACGGCACGGGGACGACCGCGGGGGCTGTATACAGACCGGTGTTGCTGACGGTGCCAACCTGTGCGTTGCCACCCAGAATTCCGTTGACATAGAAGTTCATCGGCAGCCCGGCCGCCAGGTACCCGGACTTGAGCTGCATGGTCTCGTTCACGCGCAGCATGTTGACCGGTGCGTAGATCGCGGCGATGGTGTTGAGATTGACCGCGATGGAACCGCCGCAGCCGGCAATATAAGAAGTGACAAGGAGAAACGCCGAGAGAAACGCTGCAGTTCGCAGTGAATTAGGAACGCACCCTTCGCGCATACATGCTCCTACGTAGGGAACATCCAAGGAAACTTGAAAGCACAACAGTGATAACGATGGGGGCCGGTGAAAACTACAAGTAGGTTAGGCTTTGAGTGTATCGAAGAAATTGGACAAAAGCAAACCAATTTCTTTCATAAATCACAGGGGAGCAGAGGCTAGGCGCCTTTTGCAATGCCGGTGGATTGGTCCGGCCGCGTGAAATGCGCCGAGGGTTGGCGGGGCGTGGAGATTCACGCACCCCTCGATCGGCTAATGCCCCGCTCCATTTAGATCGCAAGAGCCGACTATGCTACGCCTATGAAGTACGATCTCCTTTGGCTTTGTGAGGACTGACTCAGTATGCGCTCGTGAGTGATTCGGCTGCGGCCAGCCCAAGAAGGGCAGTGGGGACAAGATTTGCCCTCCGCATAGTGGATGCCCTCCTCATGCGGGCATCCGAGAAGCCATCTGCAACCACTACCGAGCGCACCTGGCTTCGGCGGAGAAACTCCGAGACCTTCTCGCCAACTGAGAAGTCGTGGCGAATGTCAATACTTTCAGAGAACCGGCGCTTGAGCAAATCAGGTTCGCTGCCTTCATTTTTCATTTTCGATGATGGCGACGACGATTTTTGCAGCCAGATCTGCACTCGGTCCATAGAAGGCGACCGTGGCGAGAGGATAGCCTCTGAATCCACGACTAACGCTCTTCGTCTGCCACGAGGTCCCACGATTGATCTTTTGATGTCTTTATGAAACATCTTTCGCTACGGTGTCCGTCAAGTTGCGGCAAAAGCCGCGTTCAAAGTCCCGGTTCCCCAGTGATGAGAGACACAGCAGCGACTAGGGCCTGACCTGCCGCACTCGTTGTTTTGCTGCCTTACCTCGCGCCCTTTTGCGCTCAAGCTTGCCAAACTCTCTTCGGTAACGGCAGGTCGGCGAGTGTCCGGAGATTCGCGCGTATATCCTGAAAGGATAGATCGGATGCCTATCAACAGCGGCGCAGCCGTATTGCCGGCAGCGGTTACCCTTATCGGAAAAACTAGAGCAAGTGTATACCGGAACCACGACACTCAAGTTGACGCGACCGACCGGGAGCGGAGACCTTGCACACAACCAAACAGGACCCAGAAACTCCGGTTTTGCCGTAGAGACGGAGGTGAAGGTCCCGCAAAAGTCACCGTAGCGAGCAGTCACGCGCGCGTTGCGTTGGATGTCGCAGGCTCAAGGGTTCAACAGGCCGAATACAGCTACACCGGTGGTGGTTCCGATATATACCTTGCCGTTTACGACCATCGGCGTAATGAATTTGTTGCCGTTTCCGAAACTGTCGCGGTTATTAGGCGCCTCGTTGCTGTCATAAAGTTCGCGGCTGAGGTTAGAAGCGTCGTATGCGCGTAGGACGGCCGACGTGTTCAGGGACGATTCCAGCGCCCAGACGATGCCATTCTGCGTCCCGTTGGCAGTGATGCTGGGCGTGGTGCCCGGGTGCCCGAATGCGATAACCGAACGGCTTGAAGGCGTAGGGTTAAGCTTGGCATTATTCATCGGGAAAGCCTTCAGATTATCGCCCACTGCTCCGTAATAGAGAGTCCCATTGAAAAACGCGGGGGTAGAGAAAACCATTCCGCCAAGCTGACCGCTGACGATTTGGTAGATATTGCTGTCGTTGGAAGCTGCGGTATTGATCTTGCCCATATTGTCGCGGTCGGCAACGTAGATGTTCGCGTCTTTGCCGGCGCCGATGAGCAGGTGGCGGACGACGCCATTGGCGTCGGTCTGGTCGGGCAGGAGAATCTCACCGCCCGAGCCAAGATCTTCGTCGGCGTTGGACTCGGCAATGGTGTCGTAAGTCTCGAAGTAATCGGCCACGGCGAGTTTGCCGCCGGTGGCGAGCTTAACGATGGCATTGCCGAAGTCGCCTCGAGCAGGGAAGCCGCCGGCATTCAGAGCGGCATCGAAAGTGCCGTTGGCGTCGAGAAAGTAAAGGTTAGCGTTCGAGTCGGCGGCAATGCCGTCCCCGCTCATCCAGATAGAGCCCTCGCTGCCATTGGGAGTGAGGTTAATAATCTGTGTCTGCTTGAGAGTCGATTCGCTGAAGGCCATAACCCAGCCGGTATAGGGCTCTTCGTCGCAATGGGAGGTCCACCCCGAATATATGGCTCCGTTGACCAGGAGGAGCGCGGCGCGCTCGGCATACTGGCCTGGATCGAAGATGACATTGCCGTTTACGGAGTTGGCTCCCGTGCCTGGATAACTGCCCGTGATTTCGGCTGGGCTACCGGCAAGTTCGGCTCCCGTAGTGAGATCGAGTGCGTGCAGGCGCTGATGGTAGTTGCCGCTTGCATCCTTGCTCATGCCGACCGTAAAGAGCGTGCCATTGGGGCCCTGATTGCGGTCGATAACCGGTGTGGAAGTGATGCCAATCTCGGGGGTGATTTGGCCGCAGCCGTGATTATCGCTGGTGGTTTCGCCGCTGCCGAGAATCGAGGTCTTCCAGATTTGAACGCCGGAATCGGCGTCGAAGGCGTAGACGCTACCGTGTTCGGTAACCACATAGAGGACATCGCGTAGCAGGCCGCCTGCGGTCACGTTCGCCAAGTAGAGCGGTTCGGCGTCGACAAGGCCATCGACCGCATCGAAGCCCACTTTGCCGAACTGGGAGGAGTTGACATTACTCAACGTGAGGACGTTTTCCCGGGCGTTAAGGCCGTCGCGTGCATTGTCGTAGTGGTAGGTGGTTACGTCAGGCGCGGTATTGTTCACGGTCAGAGTGAAGGAGGCTGTGTGCATGAGGCTGCCGGAAGCGCCAGTCAAAGTAATCGTCTGCATCGACGCCGCAGCGCCGAAGGCGGCCGCAAGAGTTATGTTCTGGGGATTTCCCGGCGTGAGAGTGAGCGTTGGCGGAGTGACTGTTACACCGCCGGAAAGCTTCGAGACGGTGACGGTGACCGTTCCGCTGAAGGAACCGATAGATGTGACCAGAACAGCGACCTGGGAGCCGACGGCACCGGTGCCTACGGTTACCGACGACGGCACCGCAGAAAACGAAAAGTCGTCGGTCCCAGTTTTTCCCGTTTCCGAAGTCCCTAGTCCTCCGCAAGATGTGAGTGCGAGACTCAAGGGTAGGCTGGCCGTCAAGGCGAGTTGGCGAAGAATTGGACGTGGCGGCATGAGCGAGAAAATAGCCCGCAGGAAACACCCGCGGATTCGACGCGAATGGGCTCGTTGATTCTGCATGAGTCGACCTCAAACGCAGGAGGGGAAGAATGCACCTACCAAGTATCAGATACGAGAGAGTGGAGAAGGTCAACTCGCAGCTTTCGCGCAGATGCAGCTAAACCGTTCCGTCTGAGACAACGGAGCAGGAACGCAAAAACGCCGCCAGTCAACTCCAGCTGGCCGCATTGAACTAGGTTTAGATGTCCGCCCATCCAATGAATATACCTATCGCTGGCGCAGCCCTGAGCAAATAGCTCACCATAAGCATATGACTCCGCGTCGCTCAGATTGAGATATTCGATGCTCCATACGTCTTGTACCCGAGCTGTCAGGTCCAGCGAGAACCTGTTGCGAGTTTGTTGCTTCAAAATCTTTCGTTGAAGCAATAAGCGTACCTAATACAATGGGAAAAAGTAGCCGGTCGGCGACCCCCGCGCCGGTCGAATTGCGGGGTGGCGTCGCTCCAATTGCCCCCGATCTGGAGCCGTATGTCAAGAGCCACCAAAATGCGCGCCAAGCTGCAGGCGTGTCCGGCCAAAAATGAGCGTTTTCGCCTGATCTTTGTCGAGTTGCGGTGTCATCCGGATGTTTCGCGACTTGGGCGTCCGAGCTTAGGCCGGGTGCGGGGATCTAACAAGCGGCCAAGTGCTTGCAGTCCGAAATGGAGCGCCGCAAGGCCGGTAATTGCGTACACAGAATCAGACCGAAAAAGGGGGGCCGGTCATGGACAACACCATGAATGAATTTGAAGTCGGCTCCGATCACGACGACAGCTCCTTGGCCAAAAAGCCAAAGTCTGGTGCTTGGAAGGCTCGTACCGCTGGGATGGAGACTGACATTCAGGACGAGCCAAAGGAACGAGCGGACGTTGCTGCTTTCTTGTCCACCCGCAGCGATGCCGCCTTTAATAGGCTGGCTCATTCGCTATTCGCCAGGCTGATTCGTTATTTTTCGATTCGCGGCCTGGCTGCGGAAACCGCGGAAGAGCTCGCCCAAGATGTCTTGATGATTGTCTACCGCAAGGCTGAGATGTTGCGGAACACAGAATACTTTTACGGTTGGTTCTACAAGATAGCCCGCAACCAGCACCTTCAATACATCCGGCAGCAGAAGCGCGACGCGGAGCTGGTGGACTTGGATCGTCTGCCGCCGCCTTGCGAACTTCGGCCAGCGACCGAGAGCTCCAAGGGCGGCGAATTTCTAGATTGGATAAGTGCTCTGGAGCCCGACGAACAACAGATCATGATCTTGCGCTACGTCGAGGACCTGACCTATGAAGAGATCGCCACGGCGCTAGCCATTCCGATGGGAACGGTGAAATGGAAGATTTTTCATGCTAAGATCAAGCTGACGTACGTCTTACGACAGATGCGGGAAGGATCGCTGTGAACCACAAATACGCATGGCACGATTGGGTTGACTACCTCGAAGGTGCTCTGCCGGAAGATCAAAGGGCCGAAATGGAGCAGCACCTCCAGGGCTGCGAGGAGTGCCGCGACCTGCGCCGCGACGTGATGGCGATGGAGAACCGGCTTTACCTTGCCGGAAAGGACCTTAGGGATTCCTTTGCTGTGGATCAGGATCGCGTTCGCCGGGCCGTCGAATCATGCCTTGAGAGTAAACGCGGGGCGGATAAAAGCTCGGAAGGTTCTGCGTCCGTGCTGGATCGGCTTACAACCTTACGCGCTTTTATGACGCCTCTATGCGGCTCCGAAACAGTGATTCGCGCTTTGAGCGCGGCCGCACGACGCACTGCGGTTCCGTCTCCCGAGGTTCTCACCGAAGGGTTGTGGCCGGATTTCCTGGAGAATCTCGGATCGATCACCGGTGCGCTGTGCGGCGATCCTGCCGCGATGATGGTGGCGGAGCTGGGAAGACTGGCGTCATAGCGCCGGTGCAAGACATAACGAAGATGACCTCAAAGGCTACAACCTGGATTACACCGCGGGTCATTGTCTACAGCGCCGCTGGCTGTGGGGTCTGCTGGCTGTTGCTGCGCTTCCTTGGCCGTTCTGTACTGCATCCTGGATGGGGACCACCTGAAGGAGCAGTCTTGGCGCTTGAGGGGGTCCTCGCCTACGCGACTGCGATGGTCCTCAGCTTTCAAATTGCCGCCGAGTATCGCCATAGCCGCTGGTTGCGGATCGCCTGGCTATGCCTGGCCATCAAATCCGGCGTGGCGGTTGTGCGTTATGCCCTCGATAACCCGATGCTCAACTTGTTCTGGCCCGGCTACTACGAGAGCCCCTGGAGTGGACTCGCCCGAGAACTGCCCATGGCGATTGCGCTCTTGTTTCTGGTTGCAGGCGTGCTGGCAATGGCGCACGGGTTCTTGCAGATGGGACTCGGGTTCGAGCTCAAGCGGCGCGATTGGGCAGCCATAGTTGCTCTGATCGCGGTTTTGATAGCGGTCATATATTTTCGCCATGACTTGTCAGCAGCACGCTGGAAGAGCATGCCGCTGGTGCTACAGGCGCAGGTCACAATCCAAATATTGTTTGCCGTCACAGCTGCGGTGAGCATTTTACTCAACCGTCTAAGTCTGCAAATGGGTGGGGGACGAATGGCCACGGCTATGCAGTGCCTCATGGCCTATATCATCTTGCGTGCCCTGTTGGTATTTGTTTCCATGATCGTGCTGCCAGGTCTTTTTCGGATCGATCGTGAAAACATTGTGACTATGTTCTTGTACCAAGGCACTCCCTGGCTCTTTACCCTGGCCGTGGTCCTTCGTTATCAGCTTGCCTCGAATGCCATGCGCGAGATGGCCGCATTGCGCGCCAGAGAGTCTTCTGCGAAACGAATTGGAATTCTCAGCTGATGCAGTTCTTGTCCCGATTCCTGCAACAACGGCTGAAGTTCATTGACAATTCCCGCCACTGCCACTGTCCTCGCCCCCATCCTCTCCAATGCCATTCTAGAGATAGACAATGGAACGATCTGTTTACACGTTTCTCATAAATTTTCCATCCGAATGCAAACAAAAGCCACTGACCTATGCATCTTTAGGTCATAACCTTTTGAGTTGTCCTCACAATCAAGTGCTTTTGGGATCCAGTTACAGGCCAACTCGCGATGTCAAAATGTGTTGAATGTTTCGCGAGGCTTGCATCGTTCAAGCCATCGGCCCTTGTTTGCCTGGCGACAGGAAATCCAAAATCAGGAGACGTGCTTATGACGAAGAACTTTCGAACTGCGCTCATGGTTTGTCTAGTCACATCGGCGGCTGCGGGCATGAGTAGAGCGGCTGCTCCATGGAACAGCCTCGGCGGCACTGTCAATCAAGGATTTGCACTGGCGGCTACAGATACGCCTTCCTCGGGGACGGACAACCTCACCGTGTATTCGATCTGGAGCAACAACAGCGTGCGCGTGAATTCGTTGCTGTATTTCTGCCGCACTGGTCCGGACGGAATTAGCCTGGGACGCTTTTCTTACTGGGGTGGATCGGTCAATCTGGGCGGCCAGGCGCAAACCGCGGCAGCGTGGTTGCCGTGGGCTTTTCGGCCTGACTGCTGGCTAAAGGCGATTACATCATCTTGCTTTATGGCACAGACGTCGGTGACGAAGACCGGGTACTGGACTCCTCCAGCCTGTTCATCGTGCGCTGAACGCATTCCCCAAAGATCCCGCGTGAGTTTTGGTCGCGCGGGTCAATACTCAAAGAAGAGTTGAATTTGAACTCTTCTGAAACGCCGGCATGATACGAGTCGGTATTCCTGCGGGACGGAATTTCATACACATGCCCACTCGCCCCGCAGTGCTCCCCCACAGGAAGCAGTTCGTGCCAAAACTCTAACCCTTCAACCAAAGCTCTACCCCCAAGGAGGAGATCGCTATGTCCAGCCGCACCCTGTTCACCGGAGTTTGTACTCTGCTTTCAACCACCGCTCTGTTTGCCGGCCTCGCGGTCGCCGGGACGCTGCCAACCGCCGGACCCAACCGTCCCGCCAATGTTCCGGAAGGTTATGTAATCACCCCCGCAGGCTACTTCCATTCCAGCTGCGTTGTGCACCTGAAGAATGGAGATATTCTGCACAGCTCGGAGAAATTCATCGAACATGCCGACGGCAGCTTCGATTCCGCGCCCGTATGCGCCTATGCGCATTTTTCGCCGACCGGCGAGAGAATCGAAGCTGACGCAGTGAATCCTCTGACCGGCGAAGAAATGACGAGAGGCTCGCGCCAGCCCACGATCTCGCACGCGTGGATTGAGTATGCGAGCGCGAAAACCAGCTCATCGTACGGCGGACTTTTCGCGGAGTGGAAAGTTCCCGCAACACCCACTACCAAAAGCGGCCAGACCATCTTTCTATTCCCGGGCATGGAAGATTACGCCGATGTGGTCACAATCCTTCAACCGGTTCTGGGATGGAATTCCGACTTTGCCTCGGCCTGGGGCATTGCCAGTTGGAACTGCTGCGTGAGCGGCACCGTGTATGAGGCTACTCCGCAGCGCGTGAGCGTAGGCGATACGATTGCCGGCTACGTATTTAGCAATTGCGCCGCCGGCACACTTACCTGCTCCTCATGGTACCTGCTGGCCCTCGATTCGACGACTGGAGTTTACTCGCAGTTCACAAACACGGGAAACTTCGGGCAGACCTTTAACTGGGCCTTTGCCGGAGCGCTGGAGGTGTATAACGTATCGCAATGCGGCAACTACCCGGCTGGCAGCTCCACCTCGTTCTCGAGTCTTGAACTCGAAAACGACAAGTTCGTTCAGTACTCGAACCCCGGCTGGGCGTTCACGAATTCCTCCAGTGGCCTAACTCCGCAGTGCAGTTACGGCGGATCCGTTTCGGCGGCTACGGTCACGCTCAAATACTAGGTCATGTTCGCGCGACCAGCGATAAGCGAGATTCCCCGGCAGGCAAACCAGCTTGCCGGGAACACAATGGCGCGGTGCCGTTCCCCAGAAAGACCAACGCGAGAAGATGGAGTATGACAAATACGCGTTTGGCAATCGCTTTGGCGGCGTGTTATGCACTGCTCGCACCGGAGTTAGCATCGGCCTAGGACGCATGGACGCAGATCAAGAACGCCGTGGTATGCACAGAGTGCGCACCGTCATATAACCATCTCGCCGTCCCATCTCGGCGGTAAGCACGCCGAGCGCGATGGCGAGATGGGTTTTGCCCACGCCGCCCGGGCCGAGGAAAACGACATTGCGTCCCTCATACAGGAATCGCCCGGTGGCGAGCTCGTCGATGAGACCCTTGTCGATGGAAGGCTGAGCGTAAAAATCAAAAGCGTCGAGATGCTTTTGGCAAGGCAGGTTGGCGAACTGCAGGTTGAGCCGCTCGGTCTATTCGCGGCGAAAGCGCAGCTCGCTATCGAGCAAGATAGACGAAGCCGGCGCCATCGGGATGTAAGTTATATCCATGGCTCAGACCTGGTTAGGATGAGTTATAACTAGGACGCACAGCAGGTAAGGATAAATCCGTTGTCCTGGCGCGGGTTTGGACGTGTTCGGCCTGCGATAGATGGCCTCGATCGCCATGCGCCGCATCAGCGTGCGCACGTGGCGGCGGCCCACTTCAATGCCGCGCTGGTTGAGCATGTCGCGCAACATGCGACTGCCGGTGAACGGATAGTTCAGGTGCAGCTCGTCGATGCGCCGCATCAGAAACAGATCGGCGTCAGAGACCGGACGCGGCCGATAGTAGATCGTGGAGCGGCTGATCTTTAACTCCTCGGCCTGTCGACAAATCGACAATGGGAGTCGGGGGCGATCATCGCTTTGCGCTCAGCAAGCCCGCTTTCTACCCCACGGATGAAGACCTGTCCGTGGGGGCCCCGGCTTTGACGAGCGCACTTTCTAAAAATCGTTGGCCAGCGCCAACTCGCCGATCTTGGCCTGCATGCGGGTTACATCGACCTTGCCTTGCTCCTCGGCCCTGTCTTTGCCAAAGACGGTGGCCGCGCCTTCCAGTCGGTGATCTGGTTCCACCCTGTCATGCAGAAATCGCACGACAGGGGCCCGGATTGGGGTGCACATCGAACTGCTCAGCCAGCTCGGCCAGAGTCTTGTCTCCCTTGAGGGCGGCCAAGACCACCTTCGCCTTGAAAGCTGCCGTGTGATTCCGGTGTGGACGTCGTGCCATTGTTGCTCCTCGTTTCTGCCATCTTAATGGCTGGCTGAGGAACAATCCTCCCACTCATCCCGCTGTCCGATTTTCCGAATTTGGTTCAAATTTCCTGGAAATTCACTCTTGACTGGACATCTATGCAACAGGTAGTGTGACCAGAGCATGGAGGAATCGCTCAGCACTGTCGTGAAGTTCACTGAATGCGGGTCCTAACCATCAGAAGCGACAACAGGCTCCTCCCGGTGTTTTCCCTAGCGAGTTGTTGGTCCATTGATCCCCATTGCAATCCTTATCGTGCTTTGGCTGAAATCTTGAAAGATGGGCCCGGAATATGTTTACTACCCTGCAGTTCGCCTTAGGTGCGGCGTTAAGGCACGTCGTGCCGCCGAATGTTGAGCCGGATCTACTCAACAACGGCAGCTCCGATTATCGAGGGCTGCGGGATGAAAGGGCCGAGCTGCTCTATCGAGTTGCCTCGAGTTCCACTTTCAAAAAATCGAACCGCCTGCGCGAATTGCTCCTGTACCTAGGAGAGAGAAAGCTGAGTGATTCGGAGTGTTTCATTCGCGAGCAGGAAATCTGGGTCGAGGTCTTTGGCCGCCGAGCCGATCTTAATGCCAGCGAAGACACGCTTGTCCGGGTTCACGCTTCTCAACTGAGAAAGAAATTGCAGCAGTATTTCTCCGAGGAGGGCAAAGACGAACCCATCATCATCGAGTTGCCCAAGGGAGGCTATACTCCCGTCTTTCGGCCAAGAAATCCAGCTCCGGGAGCGGTCGAGCAGCCGAGACGCGAACACAGAGGGATGCTCGTTCTGGCCGGCATTATAGGGGGAGCACTGGTGCTGGTGATTGCCCTGCTGTTGTGGCAGAATGCCGCGTTGCGCCACCGCGCCGATTTAAGCCGCGGAGACCGTTCATCTGTGAACGCCTTGTGGCGGCAACTATTCGAAAATGGACAACAGACCGACTTGGTGTTGGCCGACGGCAATCTGGTGGTATTCGAAAACGATATCGGAGAACAAATCTCGCTGCAGGATTATCAAACCGCGCAGTTTGAGAAGTTGGCTACGGAACGAATCCCTGACCCGAAAATACGAAATCTGTCGCTTGGGTTGCTGGGAAGGCCTTATACCGGGACGGCGGATGCCAAGGTTGCGTTCAACATGTCGTTGATCTTTGCCTCGAATCAACTCCGGGTGGACCTCGTTTTCGCCAGAAATCTCACCACCGCTCAGGTTTCCTCGAATAATACGATCCTGCTGGGCAGTGAACGTTCCAATCCGTGGGTCGGATTGTTTGAAGACAAGCTGAACTTCCGCACGGTTTTCACCGAGGAGAACGACCACTCGCATCGTGAGGTCCAGTTTGTAAATATGTCGCCCAGGCCGGGAGAGAAATCCAGCTACCTGGCTGGCTGGGGGCGAAACGGATATTGCCGGGTAGCCTACCTCCCTAATTCCGCGGGCACCGGCAGCACACTCATCATCTCCGGCACCGAGGTGCAAATGACCGAAGCCGGCGGCGAATTCATTACCAGCGAACACTGGGTCGAGCAACTGCGCAATTCGCTCGGATTGGCGCCCAATGCTCCCATGCCTCCCTTTGAGGTGCTCCTCGATGGCGAGATTATCACCGGCAGTGTTGCCAACTTTCATATTGTCGCCTGGCGGCGGCTAGGATCTAATCCGTAAGACAAATGGTTTGTCATCCGCAATTGACGGAAGCGGCAAACACAAGGAGAGCTCAATAGGGACTGGTTCCCTTAGTTGATCGGGATTTTGCAGAAAGGATGGTTTCAGGTACTTGATGCCTGAGCACGTTCGTCGCTTTTTGGTTCCGAAGAAATGGTCATGAGATTGTATAGGCTTCCTCTGCGGTTCGCGATGTTCGTAGCCCTCAACTGGTTACCGGTTGTCTGCTTTTCGCAACTGCCGGCGCCCTCGCTCGATAAAACGCCTGCCGTGACCGATGATTGTTCTTACTGCCGGTTATACGGCAAGCATTTCCGGACCAGGATGAACCTTTATCTCTTTCAGGAGATAGGGGCTCCTGGATACAAATACTTTGGCGTGAGCACGAGTGCCAAGGCACGGCCGGGTTATCTACCTCTCGGCATTAATAACAACCACATTGGTCATATCTATGGAACAGCCAAAATACTTGCTGTAATACCGGCTGGTTCAGAGTTTGTCGTCGAAACCGCGACACATGATATTTCGCTTCCGAGCGGCGAGGGCATTGGCCTTATATGCCGGTTGTTTTATCGGCAGAAGGAAATCTTCCCGATAAGCGCAGAATTCATACAGATTCATAAGCTTTTTCCCGATGGCCGACAGGATCCTGCAATCGATCCGGCCATCGCGGAGAGAGTGACAGAGTAAGGGGGTGTTTCCGATGTTTACACTGGCGCGCCGCTCTTCTATATGTACTCTGAAAAAAACTAGATGTTTCGATGATGGAGGGGCGCGGCCGGTGCTCCAGCTCAGCCCGCTTCGGTTACGCTGGCGCCCAACTTTATTTGCTGTTCTTGCCACCAGCTCTCTTTTCTCCCCCCGATTGATCGCTCAAGGCAACGCTGACGCCAGTAACGCCCTCTCCAGCAGCGACACGAACACTTTTACTCTTAGCGGGACAGTCGTCAATTCGGTGACCGGCGAGCCGGTCCACAGGGCCTTGGTCCGCCTGAGCCCAGATGTAAATGCAATTGCGCAAACAGAACAGCAGAATGGGCAATCGCAGCCCGCTCCTGCTCCGCCCGCCATGGAGCTTTTTGCCCTTACTAATCCCGAGGGTCGATTCCAATTCCCCGGACTCTCACCCATGCGGGTCACGCTCACCGCCATCAAGCCTGGTTATTTCAGTTCGCATGAGCTTCAGGCCCTAAGAGAAAGTGGATCATTGGGCAATCCGGACATGGATGTGATTGCTCAAGGCGGGCCCTGGTGGCGCGAGGATACCGTGGAAGCCGGCCCGGATTTGCCCAGCCCTGTCCTTAAGCTTCTGCCCGAAGCCGTGATCTCCGGTCGCGTTGTCAACGGCTTGGGAGACCCGCTCGATGGCGTCAGCATCAGGATTAGTGGCGTTGAGACAACCAAAGGATGGGTCCATCTTCAGAATTTCGAACCGCAGCCAACTCAAAACTTAAACACAAACGAGAACGGAGAGTTCCGCATCTCCGGGCTGATTCCAGGTACTTACTACGTCACGGCGATTCCCCACCAGAGCTCTGCCCCAGCAGGATCTGAGACCGCATCCTCTCCCAATGCAGCGCCGCCAATAGTGGACTATCCGGTTACTTATTATCCCGGTGCCGCAGACTTTTCCCAAGCTGAGCCGATTAAGCTTTCCGCTGGTCAGCAGGCCCAGGCAGACTTTACCCTCCAGCCGACACCCGTATTGACCGTCGCGGGAGCTATAACCGGTTTTCCTCGCGGACAGCCGGTCGATCTCGAATTCATCAATCAATCCGGCGATCTTCTTTCGCTGGACAAGCAGTTCGATCCGAAGACGGGCGCATTTCAGGCGCACGTTGTCGCTACAGGGACGTTTGTTGCCAAGGCTACTACTCAAGACGCATCCGGACGACCGCTCTATGCGGAAGCAGTTTTGAGCGCCGGCGCGGATGTGGAGAATGTTCGTCTTACGCTGGCGCCCGACGCATCGATTCCGATTGCCGTCAGGGCTGATGCTGACGATGCTGCGTTATCGATACTTGCAGGTTCTATTCCAGCGTTCGTAACCCTTCACCCCACAGAAATCGATCGACCGAATGTTGCCGCCAGCGTTGAAGGAGGCCCGTCTAAGCCATCGCTGGTGTTGCACAATGTTCCACCAGGTAAATATAAAGTTGAGATAGAGCCTGGCAGCGCCACCTGGTATGTCGAATCCGCGACGTGCGGCGGCGCAGATCTTCTTCGCCAGGAACTTAGTGTGGCGAGCGGTCAAGATTCACCTATCGAGATTGTTTTAAGCAACGATGCGGCCACCCTCGAGGGAACCGTCCAGGCAGCGAACGGACCGAGGGCGGCTGCGGTGGTGGTGATTCCGGAGTTCGCGCCCCTAAGTTCACGGATGATTGAAGCCGACGATCACGGCGATTTCCAGTTTAGCGGGCTTGGTCCCGGCGAGTACAAGGTACTCGCCTTCGATCACATCGATGGACTGGAATACAGCAATCCTCAGGCGCTCAGCGACTTTTTATCCCAGGCCAGTGAGATCAACCTTCATGCCAGCGAAAAAGCGACGATCACAGTCGCATTGATCCCAAGCGGAGAGTGATCGGTTTGCGAAAAAAAACTGGTTGTCTTCTCTTTCTTACGCTCCTTCTCGTGCCGGCGTCACGCGCGCAGCATGAGATTGCACCCGCCGTTTCTGCTTTGCAAAACTTCGCGGTCGGCGGCACGGTGATTCAAGCATCGAGTGGCGAGCCGGTCGTGGCAGCTTTGGTGCTCATCTCCCCCGTCAATCGGAGCGATCAAGTGCAGAGTGTGTTTACGGACACGAGCGGCCGCTTTCTCTTCCAGGGCATCGCTGCAGGGAAATATCGTCTGCGCGCAACACGCAAAGGTTATCCTGCGCAAGACTTCGAAGAACACAGCCCTTTCTTCACCGCAATTGCAGTCGGACCGGACAAAGATACCGGCAATTTGATCTTTCGTTTGAAGCCGGAAGGATCGATCGCCGGCAGAGTCACCGATGATGAAGGCGATCCTGTACGCGGCGCCAAGGTCATGCTATTTACTAGTAGTACCAACACAGGCGAGCGCATCATCAGGTCACTCGCGCAGACCGTCGCCGACGATCAGGGTACCTATTCTTTCGCTCATCTTTCCACGGGAACCTATTTCCTCGCGGTCCTTGCCACCCCCTGGTATGCGCGGCATTCGCCGCAATCAGGCGGCGCGCGTGCGAATCCCGGCGATCAAGCCAGTAACGCTTTGCTTGATGTTGCTTATCCGGTTACCTACTACCAGCAGGCAACGGAACCCGAGGGTGCGGACCCCATCGCACTCAGTTATGGCGACCGCTTCACGGCAGATATCAGCCTGCGTGCGGTGCCCGCGGTACATTTGCGATTGCGCAGCGACGCTGACGTATCTTTCGGAAGCGACGCGCCAACATTGACACAGACATTGCTTGGCGGCGTCGAGGTTCCCATCGACTCACAAACTGCGGCCGTTGGCCCCAATCAGCAGGATCTTTTCGAGATGGCCCCAGGGCGCTACGATCTTCATTACGATACGACGATCGACACCGGGGAGGAACCAACCTACCAGCCAGATGCCGGACCGCGGCACCAAGTCATAGACACCGGCAGCAAGAGCGAGGTTAATGCAGCTCAAGGAGCCGTACTCGCAACGATCGCCGGCAGTGTGAAATTCGAAGGCGGCGGCGTTCCGCGGGAGGCTCATCTCTGGCTTCGAAAAATATCCTCCGCTCAGGAATTTGAAACGCCGGTTTCGTCCGGAGAAATTGAACCGATCGAAATCAGCACCGGCCGCTATGAACTCAAGTTGGAGAGTTCCGAAGGATTCGTTCTACAAAACATACTTTCCACTCGATCGAGAGCATCGGGACAGATACTTGAAATCGACAGTTCAGGACAAGTCCAACTTACTTTGACGGCCGCAAAAGGGAATGGGCGTCTCGACGGGGTGGTCATGTGTAATAACAAGCCAGTCGCAGGAGCTATGGTTGTGCTCGTGCCCCAGCAAGACCCCGAGAATAGCATGCAACTGTTCCGCCGGGAACAAAGCAGCACAGATGGCACTTTTACAATTTCCGCCATCCTGCCCGGCAGGTATACAGCACTGGCCATTGAGAATGGCTGGGATCTCGAGTGGGCAAATCTTGCCGCGCTCAAGCCCTACCTGCTTTATGGGCAGAATGTTCAAATCGACCAAAACGCGAAGGCAGATATCTCTCTAATGTGTTCTTCAAAATCGCAATATAACCATAACCCGTGAGCTGAAGACACTTCTACGGTTCGCATCGGCAATTTCTGGTGTCCGAAAACGGTGTAAGTAACCCGGCAGGACATTCCCCACAATTTCTCAGATAGACCATACAAGGTCGAGTTGTGCGTCGGGCGGCGATTTTGGCAGGCCCGCCGGGATTTGTTTGATACAATTTTCGTTAGCGGGGTGGTGACAACTTCGTGGTTCGCGTTCGCTCGGCAGAGGACAGGGAGCTGGATATTGAGCTGACTCTCCATGCTGTCCGTTTTCATCGGAATTCCGTTATCTCCGGTGGAAACGATAGAAAACGGCGACGAAGTGGACAGTAAGGAGAGATAGTAAATTCTGCAACTTGCGCTAAGCGATTGAAATTGCAGGGGGACGTAGCTCAGTTTGGTTAGAGCGCTGCCCTGTCACGGCAGAGGTCGCGGGTTCGAGCCCCGTCGTCCCCGCCATACATTCCAAAAGACTTACGGAACGTATGGACCTATAGTGACAACCCACAATCCAGCCCACATCTAATTCACCATCCCCGAAGCCATGCCGAGTGCTTCGAGGTATCGGCCTTGCGCGGCCCTCGTCTCGTCTCCGTCTCCCTGCGTATACAAATCGAGCGTGGTCTGAATCTTCGCATGGCGCAGCAACGCCTGTACCGTCTTGGGATCGACCTTGGCTTTGTTCACCAGCCAATTGCTTAAGCTGTGACGCAGGTTGTGAAGGCCGAAGCGTTGGCCCTTGTTGATGTGCACGCCGGCGGCGATCGTGGCGGCGCGCAGGTGGTCGCAGACGAAGGAGCGGGAGGAGAGGGGTACTTTCCCTTCCTCGCGCAGTGAAGGAAACACAAAATCCTTCTCCATCGGAAAAGGAGACTGCGTCCGCCATTCACCCAGCGCAACGGCAAGCAAGGCGTGCGTCGGCACGTAGCCGTCCGATGCTTTCGTCTTCGTCTCGCCGTCCGCGCCCTTCGCCCAGCGCTTGCTGATGCGGATGCGATGGCTCTCCCAATCGACGTCCGACCAGCGTAGCGCCAGCACCTCCGATGCCCGGAGCGCCGTGGCCGCGCAGGTGAGCGCCAACGTCTTATGCAGCGGATGCGTGAGCCGGTTGAGGATGGCGAGCGTCTGCCGCGGCGTGAGGATGACGGCCTTGTATTTGGTTGTGCTGCGTGTCTCCACGGCCGCGACCGGGTTTTTGGTGACGTGCTCGTGCAGGATGCCGACCTTGTAGGCGCGCAGCACGATGCCGCGCAGCTTCGCAATTGTCGTCCAGGCGAGCCCATTCGCATCATGGAGCGACTTCAGCCACCGCTGTATTTCAAACGGCTTGATGTCCTCCGCGATCTGGTCCCCGAATCGCCGGATCAGGTAGTCGCGGACGTAATGCTCCACGATGGGTACGGTGTTGACCGATTTCGGCCGCACGGCATCGGCGCCGAAGTCGGCTTTCGGGTAGTGCTCCGCCAGCTGCTTAAAACCGGATGCGGTGAGGGGAGGGGGCGTCGCTGTTGATGCGGATGAGCAGGCCGAGCCTGTCCACCTCGCGCCATGCGCCGCTTTCTCCGGGAAAATCACGCACGAGCCCGACCGTCAGCCCGTTCTCGACGCGCCGTCCGTCCGCCGTGTTCACCCTGTATCGCAGCACCCAGGTCAGTCCTTCCCTGCGCGGCACTTTCTTCAATGATTCTCGCTGATATGACATAGCTGCCTCGTTTCAGCGGGGACTGCCTGATCGGATCATAGCGCCGTTTCCGCTGTTTTGGATCAGGCGGCCCCGCTCCACGTCGGAGGCCAGCTCGGAGAGAGGGAAGATCCATGTCCTGCGGACGGTCCCCGTGCAAGTGAGACGCAGCTCTGCGTTTGGCTCCACGTTGCGGGCCAATTACGGAAGCGGTCTGAGCGTATTTATGGCTAGCTGCTCAAGGGGCGCCGTGCCAGCCAAGATGGCCAATCACCGGGTTAGTGGTCAGCGCGTGGGTTGGCGATTTTGCGTCATCTGAGAATTTAGAGGCAGCGTAGATTCGTTAAATACTCACCGACATCCGATCATGGATCAGGATGTCGGTGGCTGAGTTACTCTCTGCGTTCAGCATTGCGTAATTCAAAACGTAATGCCGATTTCTCCCCTGTAGGTTCTT
>Ga0335078_10002899_pt1 | contig 25779 bp, 18 predicted proteins | sample Lox_Sample_32_FD_206711 | JGI IMG/M metagenome (GOLD analysis project Ga0335078, IMG submission 206711) | Soil microbial communities from Loxahatchee National Wildlife Refuge, Florida, United States - Lox_Sample_3.2 | ecosystem: Environmental > Terrestrial > Soil > Wetlands | place: USA... | reverse complement strand
AATCTTTCCGCGTCCGCTCAAAGTAACCGAGAGTCACATTGCTGAACGCGCCAATCGCGGTTACTTGGGAATCTCCAAGGCGGTTGGTTCTTGCGAACTCCAACAAATTCTCCCGAACTTCATCATCTTTGTCGAAAACGAGCGCATATGTCTTGAGGCCCATTTGGTCGTTCAGTAGTTTTGCTTTCATTAAATCCCCCAGTTGCCAGCTCTTCGACTGCAACTTCTCAGAGTTAGACAAACTTCTATGTAACTTGAATCCGATGACGCAAAGCGATGATTAGGATGTCTGACAACATGTTCAAGGCGTTCAGTTATTCAACTTATGCGGGATGGAGTGACTAGGACTGCGCCGATTCTCACATCACTGGATGCTTAACTTCGCGGGTTTCTTCTTCCATTAACCAGCGCCTCAATTGAAGGATGTCATTGGCCCGAACGATCCCTATGGGTTTCGGGTTTGGGTGAGATTCGACGACGATTACATTCTCTACGTTCTTCAGCAACATTTCCCGGTTAACTCGATCCACCAAATCGCCTGGATAGGCACGGACGTAATCCTGTCGGGCGAGTTCCCGCATGGTGAAATGATGGTCCTGTGTATCGGACTTGAGCAGGTCATGCGGTTCGACAATCCCCAACAGACCTCCATCTTTGTTTACTACGGGCAACAACTCGACGTTCTCCGGAGTAAACTTCTGCAGGATGGTGCGCAGTTCAGTGTCAGCTTCAATGACCGAGAATTGCTTGCGCATGACGTCCTCAATCTTCGCGCGCATCAGCACGGGAACGGAATAGTCCTGGAGCACAATCAGTCCACGCTTTATTAATTTCCCAGTCATGATTGAATCTCTGCTGAACAAACGCACAAACCCATCAGAAATCATGACACACACAATCAGTGGGAGGATTGAATTCGGATTGTGGCTAAGTTCGAAGAGAAAGACGATGCTCGTGAATGGCGCGCGTGCGATGCCTCCAAACACTGCCGCCATTGCGACCAGCGCGTAAAAAGCAGGATTGCTCACCAGGTGGGGAAAGACGTGCTGCCACGCCATCGCATAAACCGCACCAATTCCTCCTCCAACAATCAAGGATGGGGCGAAAACGCCACCGGTCGTGCCCGATCCGAGAGAAATGACGAGAGCCCAGAACTTCGCCACGGAGATGCCAAGCAAGTCAGCTGGAGATAGCCGGTTGCTCAGCATGTCCCTGATGGTGTCATAACCAGTGCCGAAGACCTGCGGTGAGAAATATCCGATTAGCCCGAGGACGGCGGCGCCGATCACAGGTGACCATATCAGCACAGGTTTGACGGGAAGATGGTCAAAGAAGTCCTCGAGCCAGAAGAGCACTCGAATCATGGCAATGGCGACGAGGCCCATGAGGATTCCCATTAGGCCAAATAACCACAGTTCGTTCATGCCGGTAATTTTGTAAGGAGCTGTCGGGAATAGGGGCGCCCAACCTGCAAAGTGAATGCGGACGCCCGTTGCAACAGCCGTCGCGAGGGCCACAGGAATGAAGGAACGAGCCCGGAACTCAAATAGCAAGAGTTCTATGGCCACCAGGACTCCCGCCAGTGGAGCGGTGAACGTGGCCGCCATCCCGGCTGCGGCTCCTGCGGCGAGCAAGACACGTCGGTAGTAAGGAGTCAAGCCGACTGCTTGCCCGAAAAGGGATCCGAACGCGGCACCGGTCTGAATGATCGGGCCTTCAGCGCCGAACGGTCCTCCTGTACCGATGGCAATCGCCGTTGCAAGGGGCTTCAGAAATGCCACGCGAAGCCGCATTCTGCTGTGGCTGAACAATACAGCTTCCATGGCCTCAGGGATTCCGTGGCCCTTGAGAGTCGGCTCCCAGAAATAGACCATGGCACCGACCAGAAAACCGCCAATGGTTGGGACTAAAATTACCCACAACCCGAGGCGATTGTGCGCGGGACTTGTAACCGCAAAAGACAGCTTCCCGTAAAAACACAGATTCGTGAACAAATAAATTAATTCGAGGAGGCCCTCGGCCACGAGGCCACCAATTGCGCCAATCAACAATGCATAAGCCGAGATCTTGATGACCTCGGGCTCCAGCGCAATTCCGAAATTGCCCTTTTTTGGCAACTCTGTAACGAGAGTGGTTTCAACATCCGGGAGTGGGGAATCAGCCATGAATGGCCTCCAGGGTTGCTAACCGAAGAGAAAAAAGACGGCGGACCTGTCGGTGGAACAGATCATGTGCGGGTAAGGACTGCTGTCTGGACCCCGTGTGTCGTATCACCTTACATCGTCTAACTCCAATACTTCCTCTTCGCCGCGAGTCTTCAGCGCCTCCAGAATATCGGTCTTTGTTATGATGCCTTCCAATCTGCCCCCGGCCGAAGTTACTAACAACATTGGTTGCGACCGCTCGCCAAGCATCAAACGAAGCGCCTCCATCGCATCGGTGTCGGGAGAGACGTGCATGACCTTCCGGTCTGCGACCTCCGACAGCGTTGTTACGTCCCATTTGGCCGCCGTCATTTTAGTGATCGACCATGTCGGGAAGATCCCAACGATCTGGTGACCCTCGAGAACCGGAAATGTGGTGTGGCGATAGTGAGGGGAAATCACTTCCGTGAACTCTTTCAAAGTCATGGATGACTGCAGGGAGATGACTTGCCGCTGCATGAATTCGCTGACCTTGATGTTCCGAAGTTCAGACATCCGGACACCTTCATGTAAGCGCTGATCGCCAGAGACCGAGGCATCGCCGGAAACTCCGTATGCCACAGCGGATCCTATTAACGCCGGAATGATAAAGGCGTGGCCCCCGGTGGCCTCGGAAACGAAAACGACAGCGGCGAGAGGCGTCTTGTAACCTGCAGCGATGAATGATGCCATGCCGACGGCGGCATAGAGTTCGAGCGAAGCACTGTGCCGCACTAATTGACTAAAGGCTGTTCCGAAAGCACCGCCGGTGAGGAACAGGGGCACGAACATGGCGCTGACTCCCCCTGAGGCAAGGGAGAAGATTGTTGCAATCAATTTCAAGAAGCCAAAAGCAATCAGTTCGAAGGGAGCGTGTTGCGCAGTCAAAATCATGCCCACAGCTTCATAGTTCGGTCCTAGTGGGATGAGCGAGTCTTTGAACGCCATTACGAAGGCAAGCCCGCAGAGTCCAGTCAAAATTCCACCGACCGTAAGCTTCACCCAGTGTGGCAATGCCCACTTGACGAAAAAGTCGCGGGCGCGTCTGAAGGTGATGGCAAATGTCATTGCAATCAGGCCGATGACCGCCCCCAACAGCGCACTCCATACGAGATCACGCCCCGAAAAGGATGTGGGGCTACTAAAGTTAAAAATCGGCTGTGCCCCAAGGAACGCTGCAAGAGTGATGTAAGAGACGACGGAGGCGATCAGCGAGGGGAGCAGGGCTTCGTGGGCCAAGTCGTCCTTGTAGGGCATCTCGAGCGCAAAGACTAATCCTGTGAGCGGGGCTCGAAAGACGGCAGCCATTCCCGCTGCAGCCCCACTAATGAGCATGATGCGCCGGTCTCGTGGTTCCAAGTTGAAGCGTTTCATCTTGGTCCACAACCAGGATCCGACTGCGCCGCCGCCATAAATACTAGGGCCTTCGAGCGCGGCACTGCCGCCGAAACCTACTGTGGTAATAGCGGCTACAAGTTTCGGAAGGAAAGGACGAGTATCGATATCCCCCTGGTGGTTGTGGTAGGAACGGACAATCTCCTCTGTCGAATGTTCATCGGGGTCGGGCGTCATGAATTGCATGATGAGGCCCGTTATAAGGAATCCGATTGCCACTGCTGGCACAATCACCCAGTGATGAGCGAGGTAGTACCGGAGCATTGGAGGCCAGAGCTCTCGCAGAATTATTACGGCAATGGCCGTAACGGTTAAGCCGCTCGTGACTCCGATGATCGGAGCTATCACCAACCACTTGTGTAGGTTGCGCGAATAGGTTGCTCCCAGGTCTTCGTGAACCAAGGGCAAGTATTTGCGTAGCAACGGATACCTTGAAGCCCACGTTCTCTTCGCCATGTTTATGTGTTGTCTTCCTCGTTGACCGACTCCCGGCTGTTCCCTCCTATCGAACAACCGAGAGCCAAAAGAAATCCGGGGCGCCTGATTTCTATAGTGTTGGATTGTGGTTATTTTCGAGCTATGGCATTACGTACCGGCCCCTAGGCGGACGCGAAACATGATTCTGCACCCAAACATCCTCACAGAATTATTATATCGCAGGGCGATATAAGTGCTCCATGCAGGGCCAGTCGGGATACTGCCTGAACAGGTATTGTTCTTGAAGCCCCTCTTCAGCGTCTGTCCGCGGCGCTCGAGCCCGCACCAGAGATGTGCGGTGGCACGTTTTGGTTCAAGCGAAAGAAGTTATGCGGATCATAGTGGGATTTCACAGCAACCATTCGATCCCAACGCTGCTGGTAAGCTTCGGGCACACGGTCCTGTTCATCTCCACTCATGAAGTTGACGTAAACGCCTGGTTTCATGGATGGCCGAAGTTGGTTGAATACTCTGCGGACCCAAGCAATGTGTTCTGGGTCCGCGGAAGCGTCCGACCAATTGGCGAGAAGATTCATGATGAAAGGAGCGCTCCGGTCCCCGAACGCCGTCTCGCCCGCCGCAATCTGGGATGCCGCTCCGCCCAGGTAGGCAAGTTCAATCTGAGTTTCGGACGCAGGGACATCACGAACTGCGTTGATCATCAGATCGATGCTGTCGTTGCCCAGAGTCTTAAAATAGCCCGATTTGGTGTAATAGCGCCGGCCGTGCGGAAACTCGGAGTCCGCCATGGTCTGCAGTTCGAGGAAAGACAGCGTCCTGCACCGGATCGATTCTGGGATGCAGTTTGCGAGTGCACGATCAATATATGAGGTGCCCACTTCTGGATCGCCAGTCCAAATAATCGCGTTGCTGGCCACTGGCCGGCCACGAAGCGGGATTGGCACATTCTCTGCGTCTGGGGCCAATCGCAGGTTGATATTCCATTTGAAATCAACTGGTGCTTCTGGCATGAAGTCTCTCCAGTAGGACAGCAATGCTGCAATGTTGTCTTCAGAACAGAATCCTTCCGCTAGCAGCACACTTGCTAGGGGATGCAGTCTGATTTCGAATTCCGTGACGACTCCGAAGTTGCCGCCGCCTCCCCGCAACGCCCAATGTAAATCTGCGTTCTCTTTAGAATTGGCGCGAACGATTGAACCGTCCGCAGCGACAAGCGCGAATCCCAGGACGTTATCGCACGATAATCCGAATCGTCGTGTTAGCCAGCCCGTTCCTCCTCCCAAGATCAAGCCGGAAGCACCGGTGTGAGAGACGACTCCAGAGGGGAAAACCAGCCCCGCCTTTTGGGTCGCTACATCGATCGATCCTAATAAGCAGCCGCCTGCAATCCGCGCCTGGCGTGAACCAGAGTCAACAACGACTTGCCGCATTTTCGAGAGGTCAATCACTAACCCGCCGTCGCAGGTGCTGAAGCCGGCAAGACTATGACCTCCACAACGAATTGCAGTCAATATTCCAGCAGCAGAAGCGGCTCGTACGGCTCCTTGAACATCACTTGTCTCGGCGCAGCGTGCGATAAGCCCAGGCCGGCGAGCTGCCAGACTATTCCAGATGACATGTACCTGTTCGTAGGCGGGGTCGCCGGGGCGCACCAAATCACCTTTGAAATTTTTCTTGAGCGCGGAATAGAGGTCGTTGATAACGGTGGGCACGATTAATTTCCCTTAGGAAGTTTAGCTGAGAAGACAACCCGCGAATGAAACCGTCGCAGTAGGACGGTAGACGGGCTATAATCCCTCGCACAAATGGCTCTGACCTCTGGCACAAAGCTAGGTCCTTACGAGATCCAAACGCCGCTGGGCGCGGGCGGAATGGGCGAAGTATACCGCGCCCGCGACACGCGGCTTGACCGGACGGTAGCCATCAAAGTTCTGTCCTCCAACCTGTCGGCAAGCCCGGAGCTGAAACAGCGTTTCGAACGCGAAGCCAAAACCATTTCTTCGCTGCAACATCCACATATTTGCGTGCTGCATGACATCGGACACGATGGGAGCGGAACGGACTTCCTGGTCATGGAGTACCTGGAAGGGGAAACACTGGCAGACCGTCTGCGAAAGGGTCCCATGCCGGTCGGTGAGCAACTAAACATTGCAATCCAAGTAGCGGACGCGTTGGCGACAGCACACGCGGCGGGAATTGTGCATCGTGATCTGAAGCCGGGCAATGTAATGCTGACGAAATCCGGGGCCAAGCTGCTTGATTTTGGACTGGCCAAGCCGCTGAGCGGGATGGCCACGAGCAGCGCTATCTCATCGGCACCTTCGTTTACCGCGGCGCAGACGCTCTCCGGGCCGAGCCCGATGGTTTCGCCGCTTACGACCCACGGCACGATGGTGGGCACGATTCAATACATGTCGCCGGAGCAGATCGAAGGAAAAGAAGCCGATGCGCGATCGGACATCTTCGCATTCGGATCAATGCTGTACGAGATGGCGAGCGGCAAGCGGCCATTTGAAGGCAAGTCACAGATCAAAATTGCCTCCGCGATTTTGGAGGACCATCCGACAGCCTTATCCATGGTGCGGCCGGGAATCCCGGCGCAATTGGAGCGGGTGATCGATACCTGCCTGAAAAAAGATGCGAGAGAGCGATTTCAGTGCGCGCACGATCTGAAGCTCGAATTGGGTTGGATCGGTAAGAGCGGGAAAGAACTGGTTAAGCAAGATCAGAAGTCATCTGGGCAACTATGGTGGGCTGTGGCAGCGATCGCGTTCATTGTTATCGCGGGAGTTGCGGCGTTGCTGTGGCTGCGCACACCCGCACAAAGTGCAATCGAAGCGTACATTCTTCCTCCGGAAAAGAACAGCTTCACATTGAACAATGATGATGCGGCTGGCCCGGTTGTCTTATCACCCGACGGAAAGAAGATCGCGTTCGTCGCTCAGGACGAACAGTCAGTGGACCGTTTGTACGTGCGGGCTCTCGACGACAAGGATGCGAAGCTCGTGCCCGGAACAGAGAACGCGATGTATCCGTTCTGGTCGCCTGATGGCCAGTCGTTAGGGTTTGTGAGCGCGGGGCGATTGCGGCGCGTCCCCCTAGGGGGCGGTCCGGTGCTCGATATCTGCAACATCACTCGTTTTCGCGGTGCGAGCTGGGGAGAAAATGGCATCGTCTTCGCCCCAGACGTCACCAATGGAATCTTCCGGGTCGCGCCGAACGCAGGTTCTACTCCCGTACAGATCACAACCGTTGCCGCCGACCAGACCACACATCGTTGGCCGGCACTTCTGCCTGACGATAAACATTTTCTCTACCTCGCCAGCAGTCACTCCGATAAAGACCCGAGCGCGAGAAACGGAATCTACTTCGCTTCCATGGATGGGAAGGAGAACCACTTCGTGGTTGCTTCCGAATCCGGTGGCCTGTATGAGGATGGATACCTACTTTGGGAGCAAGGAGGATCCTTGCTCGCGCAGCCCTTCAATTCGGCAACAGGAAAGGTGAGCGGCGATACCGTGGCACTGGCCTCCGGCGTGGGATACAACCCCTCTACCTGGAAAGCGGCCTTCGACGCGAAAGAAAACGGCATGCTGGTTTACCAGCCGGGCCTCGGCACCAACGGCGGTCAGTTGCTTCTCTTCGGACCCGACGGGAAATCTACACCTGTGCCGGACAGTCAGGGTTTTATGGATGTCCGCATTTCTCCTGATGGCCATAAGCTCGCCGCATTGCGTACCGGAACATCTCACGATATCTGGCTACTCAATCTGGATGAAGGAACCCGGGCTCGTTTTACCTTCGAATACACGTCCGACGGCATGACCTGGTCTGCCGACGGCAAATATCTTTACTTCTCCACCATTGGGAAAACGAGCCGTATTCTGCGGAAACCGGTGGACGGGTCCGGAGCAGAAACGACGGTCGCGGAAAGTTCCAGCCCCCTTCACGTCAGTGAAGTGTCAGCGGATGGCAGCCATGTACTGATCGAGCAGCCCTACGACCGCATCCCGATTACGACCGTGTTGCAATCCACAGCCCCCGGAGGTAAGCCACAGCTCATTACCGATTACACGGGCGGCGGGCATGCAGCGCATTTCTCACCTGACGGGAAATGGATTGTATATTCCAGCATTGAGACCGGCAGATATGAACTGTATGCAACCTCGGTCCAGCACGGCGGCAAAGTACAGCTCACCAGCACCGGAGGGGCGCTGAGCCGCTGGGCTACTGACGAAAAATCGATCTACTTTGCGACACGCGAAGGCGCGGTGTCTGTTCTGCCGGTAAAAGTAACCGACAACAGTATTCAGCCCGGAAAGCCACGGCCCCTTTTTAATGTGTCCGGACTAGTTCCGATGGCTTTTTACAACGCGTCATGGGATGCCACCCCCGATGGGCGCCGTTTTATTCTGAACGTCACTGGAGAGCGTTCGGATCAGTCGCGCGCTGTTCTCGTTACGAATTGGCCTGCCAGGTTGAAAAAATGAGAATTCTGGTTTCGTACGTTCATCCTCACTGGCTATAATGGCGCGCGGATGGAGCATGCGTTGGGTGCGATGCTCGCCGATTTTTGTCCCGCAAAATTCAAACTCAGAAACGAGGGCCCCGCATGACCCGTGCACTTACCGTGCTGTTCACCGCTTTGGCATTAATCGCCTTTCCAGTTTTGACCTGTGCGCAATCGAAAGATGAGGCTGGGCAAGAGAAGCCTTCGCCGAAGCCTGAGGATCTGAAGCCGGAGCAGCAGACGAGCAAAGGCTCGGTCACGGTCGGTGGAAAGACGATCGCATATGATGCTTATGCTGGCACGATTGTTGTTCATCCGAAAGGCTGGGATGACGTCCCGCAGAATCAGGACAAAGATGAAAAAAACCTGCCTGCGCAGGCCAGCATGTTCTATGCAGCTTACTTCAAATCCGGCGAGCAGAGCGGAGAGCGGCCGGTCACTTTCTTTTATAACGGAGGACCGGGATCGTCGACCGTCTGGCTGCACATGGGAGCCTTCGGACCAAAGCGAGTGGTTACGCTGGACGACTCGCACACGCCGGCCGCGCCGTACCCGATCGTCAACAATGATTACAGCCTGCTTGATGCGAGCGATTTGGTTTTTGTGGACGCGCCAGGAACGGGCTTCAGCCGGATCGCAGGAAAAGACAAAGAGAAGGCGTTCTACGGAGTTGATCCGGATGCTGAAGCGTTCGCGGATTTCATAGCGCAATTTCTGGCCAAATACGGCCGATGGAACTCGCCAAAGTATCTCTTCGGGGAGAGCTACGGCACGACGCGCTCGGCGGCCTTAATCAATCTGCTCGAAACCGGCCGCGACATGGATTTCAACGGGGTGATCCTGCTTTCGCAATGCCTCGGCTATGACAATGGCGCCGACTGGCCTCAGCTGAATCCTGGAATCGATCTTCCCTATCAATTGGCGCTGCCAACGTATGCGGCGACCGCATGGTATCACCACAAATTGCCGGACCAAACGAAAGACCTTTCGACACTCCTTGCAGAAGTAGAACATTTCGCAATGACAGACTATGCCCTGGCGCTGGCAGCGGGATCGACGCTTCCCACGGATCAGCGTCATGCCATCTCTGCCAAGCTCCATCAGTACACGGGACTGCCGGTTGACTACATCGAAAAGTCGGATTTGAGGGTGAATGCAGGGCAATTTGAAAAAACGCTAAATTCCGACACCGACACCACCACAGGACGACTTGATACGCGTTTCTCCGGACCAACGTTTGATCCTCTTAGTAAAGAGGCGGAATACGATCCACAATCGGCGGCAATCAGCTCGGCATACGTGTCTGCCTTCAATGATTACGTGCGGAAGGAGTTGAAATTCGGCGAGAACCGTCAATATAAGCCGGAGACCGATGTCGAAAGGAATTGGAACTTTTTGCACCAGCCGCCAGGGGTGCCAATTCCCTTGCCACAGGCGCCGAATGTGATGGTCGATCTGGCGAGCGCGATGAAATACAACCCGGACCTAAAAGTGATGGTAAATGCGGGTTATTTCGATCTGGCGACTCCATTTTTTGAAGGAGTTTACGAAATGCAGCATCTGCCAATTCCGCAGAAACTACAAAAAAACATTGAGTTCAAGTTCTATGAGTCTGGGCACATGGTGTATGCGCATGAAGCTTCGTTGAAGGAGCTTCACAATAACGTGGCCGGCTTCATTCACAGCACCGAGAATATAAAAGGAAAGTGAGCGGGCGGTTCCAGAACTAGTACGGGATGGAAAAAGACGTCGATGGACATTCTGCACGTCGTCGGAGCGAGGCCGAATTTCATGAAAGTCGCGCCCGTATGGCGGGCGCTGGCACAGCGTTCCGGAATACGTCAGACTCTGGTTCACACGGGCCAACACTACGATGCCGACATGTCCGACGTTTTCTTTGCCCAGCTTGCAATTCCAGAGCCCGATGTCAACTTAGGCGTCGGCTCGGGCAGCCATGGACGACAGACTGCGGAGATCATGCAGCGTTTTGAGCCAGTGCTCCTGGAAAACAAGCCGGCCCTGGTTCTGGTTTACGGTGACGTCAATTCGACCGTGGCTGCGGCTTTAGTGTGTTCCAAGTTGCTGATTCGAATCGGGCACGTCGAGGCTGGGCTTCGTTCGTTTGATCGAACCATGCCGGAGGAAATCAATCGGATCGTGACGGATCGCCTCGCCGATCTCCTGTTCACACCTTCAGAGGACGGGGACACTAATTTAGAAAAAGAAGGTATTCCCGCAGAGAAGATTCACCGAGTCGGGAATGTAATGATCGACTCGCTGGTTCGTCTTCTTCCCTGTACCGAGCAGAGGAGGGTCAATGGCATCCCCGAGTCCTATGCAGTCGTAACGCTTCATCGACCATCGAATGTGGACGACGCCAACACACTTAGAAAGATCCTGCGGTCACTACTCGAGGTAAGCGATCATTTGGGTGTTGTGTTTCCGGTGCATCCCCGAACGAGTCAGAAAATTCGCGAATTCGGAATCAATGTAGACAAATTGCACCTTTTGCCGCCTCTGCCTTACATCGAGTTTCTTGGGCTTCAGAAGCAAGCTGCCGTCGTAATTACGGATTCGGGGGGAATTCAGGAAGAAACGACCTATCTTGGCATACCGTGTTTGACGGTGCGCGAGAATACCGAGCGACCGATCACGGTAACGATGGGTACGAACGTCCTCGTAGGACGAGATGGAGAGCAACTGACAGCGGAACTGGGCAAAATTGTCTCCGGCCAAGCCAAGAAAGGTCGCATTCCCCCGCTCTGGGACGGGCACGCCGGCGAGCGAATTGCGGACATCGTTTCTGAGCTATGACGTATGGCCTAAGTGAAATCTAGCCATTCCGGGTACTGATCTTCTTCTCAGAGACGAATGTCCGTATTGACCCGGTTATCACCTTTCGATACAGTCCTGCAGCGCTTTGTTTTTGTCTTCGCAAAGTGTTCTTTGCGCGTGCGTGCGACCCTCCCTCAGCACACCGCGACAATAATCCCTTCATCGAGGAAACGCATGAAAAATGTGGTGAAGCTTGCAGTCTTCATGGTGCTGCTCATTGCCTTTGGGCAACTCGCCAGCGCCCAGACTTGGACCCCCTTAAACAACCAACCCAGTTTCGGGCCAGGCGCGATGCTGCTGCTAACCGACGGCCGCGTCCTAGTGCATCAGGAAGATACGACTTACTCGAACTGGTGGACACTTACTCCGGACATTAACGGTAGCTACGTCAACGGTACTTGGACAAAGGTTGCATCTTTGCCGAGCGGATATGCTCCTCTTTACTTCGGGTCAGTCGTATTGCCGGATGGCAGAGTTGTAGTTGAAGGCGGTGAATACAACAACGGCGCTCCGTCCTGGACCAACAAAGGCGCAATTTACAATCCGCAAACCAACAAATGGACTTCCACCAACCCGCCTGCCGGGTGGACGGAGATCGGGGACTCGCCCGCCGTCGTTCTGCCGAACGGAACGTATTTGCAGTCGGATTGCTGCAACACGCCCCCGAAGGCAGCTTTGTTCAACGCATCGACGCTGACATGGACTACGACCGGAACGGGAAAATTCGACGTCTATGACGAAGAAGGCATGACCCTGCTTCCGAACAACAAGGTGTTAGCGGTCGACGCGTACGTGTTTCAGTACAACGCGACTGGGACGAACTCCGAGTTGTATGACATGACGACTGGAGCATGGTCCAGTGCGGGAAGCACAGTCGTGCAGCTTTGGGATTCCTGCGGCGGTTCAGGCGGAGCCTCCTATGAAGTGGGGCCAGCCGTGTTGCGGCCGGATGGAACTGTCTTCGCAACCGGAGCAAATGGATGCGGCGCAGGCCACACCGCGATCTACAACGTGAGTAAAGGAACTTGGGCAGCGGGACCAAACTTCACAGGCACCTTTGACGTTGCGGATGGCCCGGCGGCTTTGGAAACCAACGGCAACGTTCTGGTGTTCGCTAGCCCGGGCGTTTATGGTTTGAACGGAGCATTCTTCGAGTGGAATGGCACCACGCTTACCGCAACAGTCAACCCACCGGGTGCGAGTGGCGATTCGTCCTACTACGGGCACCTGCTCGAATTGCCGACGGGTCAGTTGCTGTTTACGGATTTCAGCTCAGACGTGGAAGTATTCACTCCGAGTGGCACGTATCAGTCCAGTTGGCAGCCAACCGTAACCAACTTCCCGAGCACCATCGTTCGTGGAAAGACGTATGGCATCGCTGGGACTCAATTTAACGGTCTGTCTCAGGGCGGCGCTTATGGAGACGACTTCCAGGACGCAAGCAACTATCCCCTGGTGCGTGTGACCAACACAGCAACCGGTCACATTTTCTATGCGCATACGCATAATCACACCAGCATGGGAGTAGCAACCAGATCGAAGCTGGTCGGCACGCATTTTGAAATGCCGACAACCGCGGAAACTGGTGCCAGCACCCTGGAAGTTGTGGCCAATGGGATACCGTCGAATCCAGTTTCGGTAACGATCCAGTAAGCCGTTTCGACATTGGAGTCGCAGTTAATACCAACCTGAAGCGGGTAAATTGCTAATTGCAAATTTACCCGCTTTTTTCTTTGGTCCCCATCTGACACTCTCAGGCTATTGAGAAGAAGCGCGAAGATTGCGATAGTTGAGTAAACAAGCCTCGGAGTTGAGATCTGGAAATCCACTCGAATTCACCAAAGAGACTGCGTCAGTCCGTAACATTCGTTAGCTGGGTTGTTGTCTCGGCCATACTCTTCTGGAGCCCAATCGCCGCAACCGTCACTCTGGCGCTCCACAATGACGAATTCACCCACATACTGCTCATCCTTCCAGTAAGCGCGGCACTGCTTTTGATGGAGCGAAAAACCGTCGAATCAACGGCAGAATGGAACGTTGCGCCTGGATTGTTTGTAATTTCTTTTGCTGGAGTAGTGTTTTTTTTGGCGCAAGCACTATTAACCTCGCCAGACATCGTGCCTTCCGTGAAGATCGGAAGCTTAGTTCTATCGTGGATCGGGGCTTTCATTCTGTGCTTCGGGCGTAAGGCGGCCTGGTCGGAATTGTTTCCTTTGCTGTTTCTGTTCTGGCTGGTACCGATCCCTTCTGTTGCCTTGGCAAAAATTGTGCATTATCTGCAAGTCGGATCCGCCGAAACGGCGTGGCTGATCTTTTCAACCGTTGGGGTGCCAATTTCCCGGGACGGTGTGCTCTTATCAATCCCGGGGCTGAACATCGAGGTTGCGAGGGAGTGCAGCAGCATCCGATCCAGTCTCATGCTATTGGTTACGACGATGGTATTGGCTCAGCTTTTCTTGAGATCTCCTTTGCGCAAGCTCCTGGTTATAGGATTAGCCGTTCCGCTTTCGGTGGCAAAGAATGGATTACGGATTTTTGTGATCGCGATGTTGGGGACACGAGTCGATCCCGGTTTCTTAACCGGTAAGCTGCATCACAACGGAGGGATAGTATTCTTCGCGGTCGCCTTGGCGGTGATCTTTCTTTTTCTCTGGATCTTGATGCGGACTGAAGATGGCAGCGGCTCGGCATCGAAGCAAGCAGTGCGGTTTGTTTCCTCTTCAAGCTGACAGAATTCCGGCACCAGAAATATCAGCCGTTTACGGGATCACGACTTTCACCTGATTCGAATAAGTACTTTCCTGGCCGCTGGAATTCACCGCGGTCGTTGCGTAGTAGTAGGTTCCGCCGGAAGCAACCGAGCTATCGTTATAGGTTGTGTCCGGATCCAAGTTTGAGTTGATCTTTACGTAGGAGCCATTCGGTCCGTGACGATAGATGTTGTACCCCACAACCGGGGAAGTGCTGGCAGTCCAGGAAAGCACAACGACCGGGGCAGTACCCGTGCCGCTTAGTGATTGAGAGGTGGGGGAATTTCCGGCATTGCTATTGAAGGAGAGTGTGGCACTGACTGTGCCGAGTGCAACCGGACCGAAGGTGACAGAAAAAGGCACACTCTGGCCTGCGCCAATGGTAGCCGGAAGAGAGATTCCGCCCAGAGTGAAATCTGAGCTGCTGCTGGTCGCCGAAGAAACAGTTACGGTACCACCACTCGCAGTGAGCGTGCCGGTGTTTGTGGCGCTGCCTCCAACTGCAACGGTTCCAAAATTGATGGACGGAGGTGTAACGGTCAATTGTGCAGCGGTGGACCCGGCACCCTTCAAAGAAAGTCGAAGAAGGGGCTCCGCCGGGCCTGTCACAGAAAAACTGGTATCGAAGAAGCCGGATGATTGTGGAGCAAAGACAATATTGAACGTGAAGCTTGCACCAGGTGAAATCGTTAACGGCAGTTTGATTCCAGTGGCACGAAAATCCCCTCCCTTCAGCGAAGACCGAGAGAGTGTCACTGTGAAAGCGCCTTTGTTGGTCAGGACTACTGGGAGTGCCAGCTGATTTCCTACTTGTACATCACCGAACAAGACCGTGGCAGGACTGGCCATCAGTGACCAAGCAGCAACACTCATTCCTCGAAGATTCACCGTGAGTTGCGAGTTCGAAGCGTTGCTAGTGAATGTGACTGCTCCCGCCTGATCGCCAACAGCAATGGGCGTGAAACTTACTTCGAATTGAATACTCTGATCGGCAGCCAGCTTCAATGGGAGCCTTAGACCGCTCACCTTGAATGCCGATCCCGTTATTTTCATCTGCGAGACAGTCACAACCGTGGTGCCAGCGTTCGACATGGCAACTGCGAAGCTCTTGCTTTCGCCGACCGGGATTTTGTAGAAGGTAACGCTGGCCGGGGTGCAGGTAAGTTGCTTAGTGCTCGCGTGCGAGAGAGACACTACCCCCAGGCTTAGAATCAGCAAAATCACAGGGACCCATGAAATCACCCGCCTCACTTGCATAAGAGCGCGAGAGGTACGAATCAAATACCAATATATTGCGATCGTTATTTAGAAATTTCTATTTAATGGAAGACGGGTGCGCGTACTGTACTTGGAGAACAGCCCCCTGTCAATTTGCAGAGTTTTGCGCAGTGTGAAGAGGGTTGCAACCGACTAAGTTTCCCCACGTATCCTCGCCAACTGTCTGAAGGGATAGAGGAAAGAAAGCGGGTGAACTCTCCTTTCGCGACAGGCGAAACACTCCTTGGTACACTGAAGCTTCGTCATGCAGAATCCGACAGTATTGGTGACCGGCGGGGCTGGATTCATCGGATCGAATTTCGTATTGAGGTGGCTCGCCGCCGAAACAGATACGCTCGTCAACCTCGACAAATTAACCTATGCGGGCAATCTCGGAAACCTAACTGCGGCGAATGCAAATACCCGTTACGGCTTTGTTCAGGGGGATATCTGCGATCGCAAACTCGTGGCAGATCTCTTGAAGAAACATCGGCCCCGCGCCATTGTTCACTTCGCAGCCGAAAGCCACGTGGACCGTTCGATTCACGGCCCGGACGATTTTGTGCGAACTAATGTTAATGGCACATTTTCGTTGTTGGAAGAGGCGCGAGTTTACTGGAACGAAATGAGTTCCGATGCCAAAACTGGGTTTCGGTTCCTCCATGTGTCGACAGATGAAGTGTACGGTTCGCTCCAACCGAGCGACCCGCCATTCTCCGAGACGACGCCGTATGCACCGAACAGCCCGTATGCCGCGTCCAAAGCCAGTTCGGATCACCTTGTCCGGGCCTATCATCACACTTATGGACTGCCCACTTTGACCACGAACTGCTCGAACAATTACGGCCCCTATCAATTTCCAGAAAAGCTGATTCCGCTGGTGATCCTGCATGCCGTGCAAGGTAAGCCGATTCCGGTATATGGAGATGGCCAGAACGTTCGCGACTGGCTGTATGTAGAAGATCACTGCGATGCGATTCGAACCGTCCTTGGGCAAGGCAAGCCCGGCGAGACGTACAACATCGGCGGCCGAAATGAAAAGCGGAACATGGAAACCGTGCAAACGATCTGCTCGATCCTGGATGAATTACGACCGAAGGATCCGACTGTTCCGCATAATAAGCTCATCACCTTTGTGCAAGATCGCCCAGGTCATGACCGCCGCTACGCCATGAACGCAGATAAGATCGAGCGAGATTTGGGCTGGAAACCAAGAGAGACATTTGAGACCGGGATTCGCAAAACAATCGAGTGGTACCTGGACAACGACGCGTGGATTCAGGAAGTGACGAGCGGTAATTATCGCCAGTGGATCGCGACACAGTACTCGATGTAATTGCAGATCAAGACCGATTCATGACAAGTCCAAAAAATTGCATTTACAAAGGAATTGTTCTCGCGGGCGGCTCCGGTACCCGTCTCTATCCGGTCACTCACGCCGTCTGCAAGAGCTTGCTGCCCATCTACGACAAGCCGATGATCTATTACCCGCTATCGACATTAATGCTCGCGGGAATTCAGGATATTTTGATCATTTCCACGCCGGAGGATTTGCCGAGATTTCGCCAGTTTCTTGGAGATGGATCGCGCTTAGGATTAAACCTGCAATATATGGTGCAACCGAAGCCAGAAGGAATCGCACAGGCATTTCTCGTCGGCAAGGACTTCATCGGCGATTCGTGCTGCGCTCTGGTGCTGGGCGACAACATTTTCTACGGACATGACCTCGCCAAGTGCGTCCGGGAAGCTTGCGGCAAGAACTCTGGCGCGCGAGTGTTCGCCTATCCGGTTCAGGATCCTGAGCGTTATGGAGTGGTTGAGTTCGACTCTGGCGGCCGGGCATTGAGTCTGGAGGAAAAGCCCAAAGCCCCAAAATCACGCTACGCGGTGACGGGGCTTTATTTTTACGACAAACAGGTTGTGGACATAGCAAAGTCTCTTAAGCCATCGGCGCGCGGCGAATTGGAGATCACTGACGTGAATAAGGAGTACATGCGTCGTGGGCAACTTGACGTCGTAGTAATGGGGCGCGGCATGGCTTGGCTCGACACCGGGACGCATGAAGCCATGTTAGAAGCGTCGTTGTTTATTCAGACGATTGAAACCCGGCAGGGATTGATGATCTCGTGCCCGGAAGAGATTGCGTTTCGAAACGGATATATCAACGCAGAACAACTTGAAACAATGGCGTCCACCATGAAAAACAGCAGTTATGGCAAGTATTTGCTACAGCTAATCCATGAAAAGGTTTTTTAGATCCTACGCAGATTAGCCGCCTGAAATCATGAAAGTTACCCAAACTCCACTCTCCGGTGTTTTAGTTCTCGAACCGAAGGTGTTTGGCGATAGTCGCGGATTTTTTCTGGAGAGCTACAACGAAAAAATAATGACTGAGATTGGAATTCGAGATCGGTTCGTGCAGGACAATCATTCCTATTCAGGTCGTAACGTGATCCGCGGCCTCCACTATCAAATCTGCCATCCACAAGGAAAACTGGTTCGGGTTGCTATGGGAGAGATTTTGGATATTGCAGTTGATCTCCGGCGCGGTTCACCGACTTTCGGAAAGTGGCATGGCGTAGCGCTATCTGGAGAGAATCAGTTAATGCTGTGGATTCCGACAGGTTTTGCACACGGGTTTCGAGTTCTCTCCGAAAACGCACACGTGTTGTACAAGGCCACCGACTTCTACCACCCGGAGTGCGAAAGAACGCTGATGTGGAATGATCCCACGGTCGATGTCGATTGGCAGCTTGATGGACCGGCAACTTTGTCGAGCAAGGACTCTCAGGGTCGTCGATTGCAGGACGCAGATTCTTTTGAGTAATTGAAGGAGATTACGGGACTACTGCAATCGCCTGGTTCGAATAGGCACTTTCCTGGTTATTCGAAGCGACCGCTGTGCTGACGTAGTAGTAAGTCGTTCCTGAAGAAACGCCCAAGTCCGTGTAGGACGTTGCCGCAAGCAGAGAGGAGTTCAGCTTCGAATAAGGTCCACCCGATTGCGTTCCACGATAGATGTTGTATCCAGCAACCGTGGACGTACTCGCGTCCCAGGACAAGGCAACGCTGTGCTGGCTGGCCGATTGCGTTCCAGTACCCGAGAACGTCTGGTTCAAGGATGCATCAGAGGCATTGCTGGTGAAGGAAATGCTCCCTGAAGAGGCGCCGGCCGATGGCGGTGTGAACGCAACACTATAACTGACGGACTTACCAGAGGCGATTGTAACTGGGAAGGTAATACCGCTCACCGAATAACCGGAACCGCTCCAATCTGCCGAAGAAACCACGACGTCCGAATTACTGGCGGTGAGAGTAGCATTCAACGTGGAAGTCTGCCCAACCGCGACATCGCCGAAGGCAAGAGATGTAGGCGAAACACTCAGTTGAGTTGCCGCCGGTGGCTGTTGGGAGTTGTTTGTGGGTCCTGAGGACACGCCGGAGCAGGCGGTGAGGATTGCCGCTGAGCCAGCTATAACCGCGATCCAAACCAAGCGAAATCTGGACGCCATAGACATTGGTGATTATCGGGTGAAGCCCTGGATCCGTCGAGAGAACCACAAGCAGTGGCCGCTCTCGCAAACGTTATTACACTTTGGTAACTATTTGGCTGGACGAAGCGGTTGGCTAGAACTGTCTGATGATAATCCAGAGTAGAAGGTTAAAGCTAGTGCAGCAAGTGGCTTACGCCATAAAGAATGCCAGCCCACATGAGAGTGGCAACTGGCAGCCATAAGATCGTGGCCGAAATGAGATTACCGCTTATCGCGGGCTTTGCGTTGTAGACGTGGAAGTCATTTCTACGGCGCAGGTAGCAACCTTGATCAGTCGAAATCACGAAAGGTTCGAGTCACAGCTGTGGTCTTGAGTTGTCAGCAGATTGCCGTATGCGGCAACGAATAAAGCTGTAGTTAGGAATCGTGCTACGCAGTTTGGCGGTGGACTCGAAACGTACTTGCCTGCTCTGGCCGCATGGATGAAGATGAACTGGAGCATTTAGCGAGTTATAAAATATGGTCGGAGAATGTGACACTTTAGTGGCCCAGCAGCCCAGCAAAACGAAACAGATCTCTCCCGCTGCGGCAAAACTCCGTCTTCTGAAGCGCCTGCACTGCACCCTGAAATTCGAGCAGAAAGCCCGGCAGGGCGGGGCAAATTTAGTTGCCGGCGTCGATGAGGTCGGGCGTGGATCTCTGTTTGGACCGGTTGTAGCAGCAGCGGTCGTTTTGGACCCCAACTATCGTATTCGTGGGCTTCGCGATTCGAAATTGTTGCCCGCTGCCAAACGTGAGGTCTTGTCAGGACGGATTCGAGAGCATTGCGTTGCATGGGCGGTCGCGGCAATTGATGCTTCCCTCATCGACCAAATCAATATTTACCAGGCCTCACGATTAGCAATGCTGCGGGCTGTTTTGCAATTGAATCCCCAACCGGACCACTTGTTAATTGACGCCGTGCGATTGGATTGCGAATTACCACAGAACTCAATCATTCATGGCGACGCACTCTCCGCATCGATCGCCGCCGCGTCGATTCTGGCAAAAGTGGAGCGCGATCGACTAGTTCGCGAGTGGGATGTGGTATTCCCGCTCTACGGCTTGGCTTCAAATAAAGGCTATAGCACTCCCCACCACATCGATGCTCTTCGGCAACACGGGCCTTCCCCATTGCACCGACAATCGTTTGCACCGGTCTGGATGAATCCTGTGCCACAAGAGGTGCTCGCGTTCATGTTGCAAGAAAAGCTGGAAGAAGCTAACGACAGCGAAGCGCTTGAGGTGACCAAGCCTGCCGTTTAGCTGAACGAGTTGCTAAATTTCTGCATTAAGCTCCGAACTTATCTGTTTCGCAAGGAGCTCCACTGAGTGCATTTTGCATAGGGCTGGTTCCGGAACATCTGGGACACGGAGTGCCATTTCGCAAGAAAGCAGCAATGCCGTGACCGTATCGTTCAACTGATGACGAAGATCCTGGCCGGCTTTTCTTCTTATCTCCGTTAGTTCCCGGCTCCGCCTCGACAGGGCAAATTGCAAAAGTCCCATCGTTCGCGGGATCCCCGCAATGGCGAAATTCACAAAGACCGGAACGGCAAGACCGAAATGCTTGAACAGAGTTTCTCCCGAGGTGGAGTTCGCGTCGAGGATGAGTTCGTCAACGATGACCGCCGAGTAATCGTGCTCTTGCAACAGTGATATCGCTCGAGTAAGGTCATGGCACACTTCTACCTTCTCGTGCTGCTGTCGCTCGATTTCGTCGGCGCAATCTTTGGCTTTCGCAAAGCAAGAAACGAGTAAGATCATGCAACTGACGAAGCAGTTAGATGGCCAAATCAGAATGACTGAAAACACGGAACAAATCGCCGCAGGTATGCGTCGCGATTCCCAATTCTGATCACGGCGAGATCCATATCAGAATTCCTGGAAGCCGTATTCTTTTAGCTTGCGATAGAGAGTCGTTTTTCCGATGCCCAGCAAGCGCGCAGCTAACAATTTGTCGCCATTCAATTGAGTAATTGCTCTTATGATTGTTTCCTTTTCGAGTTCGGAGATGGGAATGATTTTTCCAGCGCCGCCGTTTCCACCTTCACGAAACCCGGCACGATTTGCGCCGGTGATACTGCTGGGCAGATCGGTCACCTCGATCATTTGACTGCTAATAATGGCGCAAGCCCTCTCCAGGCAATTCTCCAGTTCTCGCACGTTTCCGGGCCAGTCATAGGCCAACATTGCCTTCATGGCAGTGTCGCTCAGCGTGTACTCACGCCCCGCATTTGTCGATAACCTCTCGAGAAAGTGCCCGATCAAGAGTGGCAAGTCGCGGCGGCGTTCCCGCAGGGGTGGGATGCGGAGTGTGAGCACATTTAGACGGAAATAAAGATCTCGCCGAAAGGTGCCTTGCGCCACCGACGCTTCCAGATCGCGATTTGTCGCTGCGAGGATTCGCACGTTAATTGGAATTTGTTTCGTGCTGCCGACTGGCCGGATCTCCTTTTCCTGGATTGCCCTCAATAGCTTTGCCTGCAAATCCACCGGGAGTTCCCCAATTTCGTCCAGAAATACTGTCCCGCCTCGGGCGATCGTCAGCAAACCCTCTTTTGCCTGGACCGCTCCGGTGAATGCTCCCTTTACGTACCCGAAAAGTTCGCTTTCGATGAGCGTCGGCACAAGCGAGCCGCAATCCACGGGAATGAAGGGCTGATCTTTGAAAACTCCGGAAAAATGAATGGAGCGAGCAACCAACTCTTTGCCGGTCCCGCTTTCTCCCAAAATCAGCACCGGATGCCTGCTTTGAGAAGCTTTAGCAATTATGCGGTAAAGCTTTTCCATCTCCGGAGCGCTTCCGATGATCCCAGCAAAACCCTGTCTTTCTCGAATCCTCTCTCTCAACACGCGATTTTCGGTTTTGAGCTTCAGGTGTCTAGCGACTCGGTCTAGCAATAGGCGCAACTCGTCGAGGCTCAAAGGTTTCGTTACATAGTCGAATGCCCCATTTTTCATCGCCTGCACGGCAGTTTGAACAGTCGCGGAACTAGTCACGACGATGACTTCTACATTTGGGCGGGTCGCTTTGATGCGACGTAAGATCTCGATTCCGCCCATTCCCGGCGCTTTCCAATCGAGCAGCACGACGTCAACCCCTTCGGAGTCCAGAAGTTTGTTACCTTGATCCGCGGACTCCGCCATAACGGCACTAAATCCCAAAGAGTGTGCCACCTCACGGCACGCTTCACGCACGGGGGTGTCGTCGGCAACGATCATCAAAGTTAGAAGACTGGGATTCTCGAACTCAGCGGGTTCAAACGCTGGAAGAACTGCAGTACTCATATGTTTTTCCTCATTTTTCGAATAGCCGCGGCTTCATGGGGAAGAGATTGCGGAGAGAACTTCAATGTTCGGCCGGGCGAAACTTCCGTCGAAGAAGTTATTGGTTGCGGCAGAGAGACGGTCACACGTGTACCGACTCTCGCCTCACTTTCTATTTCAATGGTGCCGGCACTTTGCTTGACAATTTCGAGGACCGTTGCCAATCCGAGCCCGGTTCCCTTTCCCGGTTCTTTGGTGGTGAAGAACGGTTCGAAAATATGGCTACGAGTACTCGTATCCATTCCGACCCCGGTGTCTGTAATTTCCAAGGCGATTCTCTTTGGTTCGTCGCCTTGGCCGCTCGTACGGGTTTGAATCGTGATGCGCCCGCCTTTCGGCATCGCGTCTCGTGAGTTCAAGACGAGGTTTAAGACAATCTGATACAAGTGGGCGGGAGACATTTCGACTGTGCTTGGATTCGCTTGGAGATCAGCAGTAAGTTCAACGTTCTCTCCAACAAGTCTTGTCAACAGAGGACGCATGCCTTCGACTGCCTCATTCATCGAGAAGAAGACTGGAACCGTAGGGCGCTGCCGGGCAACTGCGAGTAATTGCTGAATCATGTCGGCCCCACTCGCTCCGGCTGTGCGAATCTCCAACGCATAGCGCCGCAGCCTGCTGTCCTTTTCCAAACCTGAAAGCAAGAGTTCGGAACAGAGGACAATTCCCGTTAGCAAGTTATTGAAATCGTGGGCCACTGAGCTCACCATGCGTCCTATCGTCTCTAACCGCTGCGCTTCTGACAGCGGCTCGGAAGATGAGGCGTCTTGGCGATCGGTCGTAGGAATCGGAGATCGCATGACCTGCGTGGGCAACTTGCTCCCCATTTGGGAAGTCTAGGCAATGGAGGGTGCAGCCTCTTAGGATTTCGGTCACTTGGCGAAGGTGACACCCAAACACCTGTTTTCGAAGCAGGCGTAAAAAGATCAAGATGCCGCCCTTAGCAGCCAAGTACTTACGGTTCAGCCTCATAGGGCTGATGCCAAGCCCGGATAACACTCGATCCCGAGCTAGGGCGCCGATGACTGGTATTCCGCATTTTTGCAGTGGAAATCCGTATCTAAAGCTGGTTTGATTCCAACATTGAGCCGAAATGGCCATCGGCAACGGCTCGCTGTAGTCGCTTGCAGGATTGGGCAAAGAACCGAAATAATGAAGGCATCCATGAATGCAGACAAGGTTCTGATCGTCGAAGACGAAGAAAATGAACGCACGGGCCTAGCCGAATTGGTTTCCGCCTGGGGCTATCGTGCCGAGACTGCCCGAGATGGGGTGGAAGGCTTTGAAAAGGTGACGGATTGGTCGCCATCGATCGTAGTGACCGACCTGAAAATGCCACGCATGGGAGGTATAGAACTCCTGGAGCGAATTGCCAAGGACAGCCATACAGTGGCCGTGATCGTGGTGACAGCACAAGGCACAATCGATAGCGCTGTTCAAGCCATGCGGATGGGCGCTTACGATTACATAACCAAACCGATCGATACGGATCGCCTGAGGACGATTCTGCAAAACGCGTCGGCATTGCTGGGTGCTAAGACAGAACTGGAGATCACACGACGCAAGCTGAGGGATGCTGGATCACTCGGGGCACTGGTTGGGAATTCCAAGAAGATGCAAGAGATCTTCCGCCTGACCGAAATGGTCGCCCCGAGCACCGCCTCGGTCCTGATTACAGGAGCCAGCGGAACCGGCAAAGAATTGGTGGCGAGAACTATTCACGACTTAAGCCCACGTCGCAATAAACCATTCATTCCTATTAATTGCGCCGCTATTCCCGAAACGTTGATTGAGAGCGAGATTTTCGGGCATGAGAAGGGCGCGTTCACTGGGGCCCTTGAACGACGTACTGGCTGTTTCGAACTCGCCGAGGGGGGAACTTTACTTCTGGACGAAATTGGGGAGATGCCAGTCGCGACCCAGGCGAAACTGCTTCGAGTTCTCGAAGACCGTAAACTGCGTCGACTAGGCAGCAAGGTAGAAACAACCGTTGATGTTCGCGTGCTTGCAGCAACAAACAAAGTTCCAGAAGAAGCTGTCGCTCGAGGCGAACTGCGCAACGATCTGTATTACCGCCTAAACGTTTTCAATATTCACATGCCTTTGTTGCGAGAGCACAAGGAGGACATTCCGGCACTAGTGGACCATCTTCTGAAGGATATGAGCACCAAACATGGCCGGAACGCGGTCGCGGTGAGCGAGGCGGTCCTGCACATTTTCCAGAATTATTCCTGGCCCGGAAACGTTCGGGAACTTCGAAACACCTTGGAGCGTGCTGTCATCGTGTGTGAAGGCGCTGTAATTGAGACGAAGCATCTGCCTCCAGGATTCGGCCAAGCAACCGTTCGAACGTCATCAGATGATCCGGATGCGGTTCATCTTGGCGTAGGAACCACGGTTGAGGAAGCGGAAAGACTGCTGATATTGAAGACGCTTGAGTCGACCAGCAACAATAAGACCCGGGCAGCCGAGATTCTTGGCATCAGTCTAAAAACCCTTCATAACAAACTGAAAGAATATGGCAGTGCGCAAGCTGAAAAGGAAGAGATGCCCACTTGATGTGCAAGCCATACCTTCATTGTGCACGAGATCGTGATTGATGTATGAGCCGTAAAACCCAGATCGTGCTCGCGATCACCTTCATGGTGGCGGCCCTCGTCTCCTACTTCTCCTACGTTTACATTTCAGAGATTTTGCGGCAGTCGGTTACCAGCGCTCACGAAACGCTCTCGGCTGTTACCAATCAGCTTGCGTACATGGCAGATGGTGCAGTTCCCGACTTGTCGAGCACGCGTACTAACACGGACGATCCCGATGCGGTCCGACGGACCGTCGCTTATTATCTGTCAACCGACAGCGATTTGAATGCGGAACTGGAATCGATCGTGAGCACCTTTCGGTACGTCTACGACGTGTCCATCGTAGACGGTAACGGGAAGATCATTCTTCACTCGAACCCGGGCTTAAACGGGAAGCCAGTCACCGACCGACCCGATTTTCAACGCCTGGAGAATGCCCATTTTCGGCGGCAGCTTCGTATGATTTACAACCCGCCGACCGTTTATGAGATCCGCATGCCTCTGGAGCTAGACGGCGCGCCATTTGGAACCATTCGGCTAGGGTTCTCGACGTTATTCCTGAGAGCGGAGCTTACGCCCCTCTTGCAGCACGCCGTAATCTTTTCCGGAATTGCGATCGTCCTTTCCCTACTTCTGGCCGCGGGCTTATCCCATATTGCGCTGGGGCCACTGGAGCGCCTAAGCAGAAACTTGGACACGATGGGCGCTGGCAACGTTGCGCCCGAAGCGGAGCAGACGGAAACAAATGATGAGTATGGAGTGGTGAACCAGAAAATCGCTCACTTGGGCAAACAAATGCGGGACGCCAAGGAGATTTTTTCGGCGCTGAAAGACAATGTCGACCAGATCATGGGGAATTTGCAGGATGGCTTGATGTTGTTCACGCGAGATTCCAGGGTCGTACTAGTGAGCGCATCCGTGGAGCGTTTTCTTGGCCGTCCCCGAAGTGAGTTACTGGGACGTACGGCG
>Ga0335078_10002898_pt1 | contig 25781 bp, 19 predicted proteins | sample Lox_Sample_32_FD_206711 | JGI IMG/M metagenome (GOLD analysis project Ga0335078, IMG submission 206711) | Soil microbial communities from Loxahatchee National Wildlife Refuge, Florida, United States - Lox_Sample_3.2 | ecosystem: Environmental > Terrestrial > Soil > Wetlands | place: USA... | reverse complement strand
CTTGCGCCGCGTGGAATTGATCACAGCGCTGCCGAGGTGAAGCGCTCGCACAGCAGGCGACGAGAACGCGCTGATCTGGAGGGTGTCGTAGATGCCTGTGCTCCATTCACGCTTGTAGGGCGCATCCCGAGGCCCGAAGTCGAACTCGACGCATCCGGTCGTGAAGGCATGTTCGAGGATGCGTCTGAACAGAAGCTGACCCGGGGAGAAGCGAGAAAATGCATGGTCGAAACGCAGTCCGCCACCCCCCATGAGATCGCCACAGCGGAAGGTGAAGGACGTCGCCACCGGATGGTCGCCGAGGTAGAGGACGAAGAGGGCCAGACGCGACTGCTCGGCGGCGCGGTTGAGCACGTCGATCGTGAACGGTCGCATCGTTCCCGCCAGGAAATGCAGCATCGGGCGGTGACGCTCGGCCGCGTCGAAGACGTGCGCGGCGTCGGGCACCAGTTTGGCCACGTCGGCCGGGTCGAACGCGACACGGATGCCCACGGGCACGCCTTCGTTGGCGGCCAGCCTCTCCTTCCGGTCGAGATCGCGTCGGAAGTTCCTCCGCCGGCTGGCCCAGTAGTCCTCCCAGGAACCGGTGATGGCCACAAATGGTGAAGCCGGGCCCAGCTCCCCGTGCCATGGATGGTCCTCGACCCGTCGGAGCGCGTCCATGCCCCCGCTGGCCAGCCGAAACTGGCGGAGGTCCAAGACGCTCCGGGGCAGCGTGAGCAGGTGGTCCCACAGTTCTTCACCGGCCTCCTCCTGACCGGGCGCGACCAGCACCTCTGCCACACCCAGGAGCCAGGATCCCAAGAAGCACCGCGTGTCGACACCCAGCAGTGGCTGGCGGTACAGGGGTGCCAGCGCCACGAGCTGATCGCTGGTTTCGACCACGGCCACGTGCAGCTCGCCGTGGCCCAGGTGCGTCCACCATGGCAGGCACCAGAACGGCTGCATGTTGTGGCGGGCTCGCGCGGAGTCGGCGAGCGTTGCCCACCGCTCGGACACTTCCTCCAGCTCCGACACGGACCGCAGGACCCGCACTGTCATGCACTCAGATTAGTGTCGCCCCCCCGGCTATATGGCGATGCGCCCGCGAGGATCACGACGAAGATCGGCACGATCGCGTGGGACGTAGGGGTGCACGACCGCACGCCACAGGTCGGCGTGGGGCGTCCACGAGTGTTGTCGGCCCCGGGGCGGTCGAGTGGACCTGACGGTCCACAGGTCGGCAGACGACGACCACCGGGGCACCACGGCCGGCCGGAGACCGCGACCGGTGCCGACGGAGGCCAGCAGGGAGCCGAAGGGATAGAAGAGCTGGCGGACGAAAATGACGAGCCAGCGCCACGGATTGCGATCACCCTGGGTCCGCAACGGAAAGCGTATGTCCGTGATCCCGGTCGGCGGATACTCGTGGCGCCCCCGGTACAAGGTTCCCGCGGCGCGGTCCCACCACGAGAAGACGGTGCCGAAGTTGTGCTCGAAATGCCTGGGCAGCACCGAGTGGTGCACGCGGTGGGGTTGGGGACCCATGAAGACGTGTCGGAGGGGTCCCAGATCGGTGCGGATGTTGGCGTGGAGCATGGCGGAGTAGTAGAGACCGACGAAGGCCAATCGGGTTGCCGTCCCTGCGCCCAGGCCCAGGATCTGGGAGGGGACGAACACGATGAGGGCGGCCGCCACCACTTCCCCGACGTGCGTCCGGTTGTCGGCCAGGGCGTTCAGTCGTTGCTGGGAGTGGTGCACGGCGTGGAAGCGCCACAGCATGCCCACCTTGTGATGACACCAGTGGGTGACCCACGCCAGCAAGTCCGTGAGCACGAAGGCCAACACTGCGAGGCCCCACTCGCCCACCACGCTCTGCAGGTGCAGCGACCAGGTCCCCACCAGGCGCCCATAGGCGACCGAAGCGGCACCCAGGGTGACGGCCACGACGGTCAACTGCAGGGCGTTGCCCAGCACGAACCACACGGCGTCCACGGCCACATCGACGGACAGGGTCCGCTCGTCACGCCGTGCCGGCCACCGCCACTGGACAACGGTCAGCAGGAGAACGAAGCCCCAATACCAGGGGCTCAGCGTGCTGTCGGCGAGGCCCCGGGCCACCGACGCGCCGATGGCGGTCCACGTGGGATGCGTCCCGAAGGCGATCCGGGCCAGTTGCCGCCATCCCCGGTCGCCGGCCACGGCCGTGCCGACCACGCCGAGGGTCGTCGTCGCCCCCAGGGTCATCCCGACTGCCAGGACCGCTGACCGCTGTCGCCGCCCGCCCGCGATTGCAGACGCCACGCTCATGCATCGCCCTTTCGCCACGCCGACGCGCCGACCGCCGTTGCGGACGCGCCGGCACTACCGCCGTCACAGGCGACCCGGAGGTCGAACTCGCGGTGGCACCCTACGCAGTAGACCTGGGGATCACGTGACCGTTCGGCGTCCTTCAAGCGAACCTTCGATGAACAGCGCCCGGACGGCCGGTGGACGGAGCCCCCACCGGGCGCACGCGCCGGGAAGCTCGACACGAGCCGTGGGCAAAGGCCAGGCAGAACGCTTGGCTCGGCGAACGACGACCCGACACGGACAGAGGCCGCAGCCCTCGTCCTCCAGACGGGTGACGAGGCACGAAGGCGGGAACAACTCTCGACGACGGAGGCCGGAGACGCAGGGCAGGATCACGGAGAGCGTCCCCTTCGACCATCTGCGCGATCAACGTACCGTCGTCGTGCGCACGTTCCGACGCGACGGCACCGCCGTGGCACACGGGTCAGCGTCGTCGTCGAGGCTGGCCACGCCTACGTCCGGACGTGGTCGACCTCCGGGAAGGCACGGCGACGCAGCCGGGGCCCCCCGTCTGGGCATCGCCCCTCCACGGTGCGGGGCAGGGCCACCGGAGCCGAGATCAGGGCCGTCGCCCGCCTCCTGCGGGGCGATGCGCCCGCGTTGACCGGCCGGAGGACGGACGAGAAGTACCCCCTTCTCCAGGGCCGCACCGTGCCGTGGGCGCATCGGAGGCGGCACTTCGAGACGCTCCACGCCGAGTTGACGGCCGAGTGACCCGTTCCGGTGGGGGCCGGACGACGCCTCCCTCGGTTCCCTCGCGCCGGCCCTGGAAGCACCCCGCGGGGCGGCGGCGCCCGAGCCCGGTGGGCGTGCCCGGGGTGCCCATCTGCATCAAGCGCAACAGGGTCCTCAGTGTGTCCGCTCTTGAGCACCGCCGACCTGGCCCGTCTATAGTGGCGGCGCTCTTACCCTCAGTGAAACCGGCGGACCAGGCGGGAACCGCATGCGCAGGGCTGTCAGCGCCTCTCTCGGCATCCTCTTCATCGTCACGGCGTCCGTGGCGATATGGGTCCTGCCTGCTTCGGCTGCTTCGAACGTGACGTTGAGCGGCGCCACGTGCGGATCGCCGGGCCCCGACGTGACCCTCAACGGCACCTGGAACGCCGCCGCCACCACCTGCACGGTGAGCGGGTTCGCGTCCATTGGCCCGGGATCCACCTTGACCGTGCCGCTCGGGACCACGCTGGCCGATACGTCACCCACGTACCCGTTCGACAACGACGGCACGATCGTGAACAGCGGAGCCATCGAGGCCTGCCTGTGGAACGACTTCGGGACGGGCGCCACCCAGAACCAGACGTCGGCCACCTTCGAGATCGCGCCCCTGGCCTCGTGCCGTTCATCGGAGCACGAGGTCTACATCGGCGGCAGCTTCTCCAACCGCGGGACGTACACGAACTCCGGCACGCTGGTGGTCGACGGCTTCCACGGGGGAGCGACGTTCACGAACTTCTGCGGATCCATCTACACCGCGAGCGGTGTCGTCGACGTGACCCAGGGTGGTGTCCTCATCCTGGCATCGGGTTGCCCCCAGACCATCACGGCATCGGCACCCACCACGGGCCAGGTCGGGGGTGGCTACACCGTGGCGGCCTCGGCCTCCTCGGGACTGCCGGTGGCGCTGGCGCTCGACGCCACCAGTGCGGGGTGCACCCTGGCGGGGACCATGGTGAGCTTCACGGGCGCGGGGACCTGCGTCGTCGACGCCACCCAGTCCGGCGACACCACCTTCGCAGCGGCACCCGAGGTGCAGCTCCCCACGGCGGTGTCGTTGCTGGCCCAGACCATCACGGCATCGGCACCCACGACGGGCCAGGTCGGGGGCGGCTACACCGTGGCGGCCTCGGCCTCCTCGGGACTCCCGGTGGCCCTGGCGCTCGACGCCACCAGTGCGGGGTGCACCCTGGCGGGGACCATGGTGAGCTTCACGGGCGCGGGGACCTGCGTCATCGACGCCACCCAGCCCGGCGACACCACCTTCGCAGCGGCGCCCGCGGTGCAGCTCCCCACGGCGGTCTCGGTGGTAAGCGAGTCCCAGTCGATCACCTTCGGCCCCCTCCCGGACAGGGTCGTCGGAACCCCACCCTTCTCGGTGTCGGCGTCGGCCTCCTCGGGGTTGCCGGTGACGCTCTCGTCCCTCACGCCGTCGGTGTGCAGTGTTGCGGGCACGACGGTTCGGCCCCTGGCGACCGGGACGTGCAGCCTCGAGGCGACTCAGGGCGGAGATGCGAATTGGCAGCCGGCGGCGCCGGTCACCCAATCGTTCGAGGTGTTCGCCTTGCTCCGCGTGTGCTTGCCACGCGGGGTGGTCATGCGCCACGGCAACCCGCTCTTCGTGGTGTTCTCACTCGACGATGCGCGCTACCGGCCCCTCCCGTCCGCCATCGCCAGCACCGCCGCCATCTCCGTCACCTTCGGCAGCGGGCAGCCGGCGACGGCGAGCTACGTGCCCTTCCTCCAGGAGTTCACTGCCCTGCTCCCCGGATCCCGCCTCGCCACACCCGGGAGGTACCCGGTGACCTTCACCAGTACCACTCCCGCCGTACCGATCCCCACCACGACGATCTGGGTGACGGTCGACTCCTGGCAGCAATGGGCGAAGCGCATGAACGCGGGAGAGGAGCCGGGGTGGTGTGGAGCGTGACGACGTGACAGCAGATCCCGGTCCGCGCTGGTGGCGCAGGCGCACGGTCCTGGCCCTCCTCGCATTGGCCCCGGTGGGTGGCGTCCTCATGGCGGCGGCGCCGGCGTCGGCGGCGACGGACGTCGTCACCAATTGCAGCGGCTCGGCGGCGGTGGCGGGATCGCTCCCGTACGAGGTGGAACTCGCCGGTCCCGGAGACACGGTCAGCTTTGCCCTGGCACCGCCGTGCTCCTCGATCGACCTCACGAGCCCCCTGGTCGTCGGCACCGATCTCACCATCGTCGGTCCGGGCGCAGGCGCACTCACGGTCAACGGCCCCGGGGGATCGCCTGTCATCACCGTCGGCGCCGTCACCGCCGCTATCTCGGGACTGACCGTGGAGGATGGTGGCGGCAGTCAGGGTGGGGGTATCAGCAATACCGGCACCTTGACCGTCTCCGGGAGCACCATCACCGGCAACACGGCGGATTCTGGTGCGGGCATCTACAACGCGCCCGCCGGGGTTCTGACGGTGAGAGACACCACGATCTCGGGCAACACCTCCACGAACATCGGTGGCGGCATCGAGAACAGCGGGACGGCCTCGGTCGCGGACTCGACGATCTCTGGCAACAGTGCGGCATTCAGTGGCGGAGGTATCGACAGCCCGGTGGCCACGTTGACGGTGACCAACAGCACCGTGGCCGACAATGTCGCCTCCGTCTTCGGCGGGGGCATCTACGTGTTCGACAGCCTGGTCCCTCATCAGGCGCTCGACGCGACCATCGCCAACAGCACGATCGCCGGGAACAGCGCCCCTGACGGCGGCGGCATCGCCAGTGACCAGGGGCCGATCGAGATCGATGCGACGATCGTGGCTTCGAATCCGACGGGCGGCGACTGCTTCTGGGAGCTGGTGACCCCGGGAGACGGCGGCTACAACATCGACGACGACGGATCGTGCGCGCTCACGGGAACCGGCGACCTGTCCGGCGTCGCAGCAGGCCTGAGCCCGTCCGGCATCCGCAGCAACGGCGGACCCACCCAAACCATCGCGCTTGCGTCCGGTAGCCCGGCGATCGACCACGTGAGCGATCCCAGGCTGTGCCCTGCGACGGATCAGCGGGGCGTGGACAGAGCCGTCCCCTGCGACACCGGTGCCTACGACACCGATGTGGTCACCACCACCAGCTGCCCGGTGGGGACCGTCGACTGCTCGGCGTCGGTTGTCGACACGTCGCAGTCGATCATCGTGACGGGTGCGAAGCCCGCCACGACCACGGCGACGATCACCGTCTCGGTGTCGACGCTCGTCCTGTCATGCCCGAATTTCAGCTACGCCGCCCCCGTGGCCACGCTGGTCGACTCGGGGCTGACGACCGGGTCGACGGTCGACGTGAGCGACAAGGTGAGCGGACTTCCCAATCGGAAGGGCGTGCTCATCTGCTACCAGCCCGGCGGGACCTCGCCGCCAACACCGTTCTTCCTGAAGAAGTGCCACGTAAAGAAGCTCAAGGCGCCCTGCTACCGATCCGTCGTCGAGTCGGGCGGGAGCGTCGTCGTCTCACTGGTCCTGCCCGCCGGCGATCCCCGGTACCACGTCGGTGGTGCACTCCCGGCCATCTCGTCGGTGAGCCCGGTGAGCGTGGCGGCGGGCAAGGACTTCACCGTCCACGGCGCCAATCTGTCCGAGGTCACCGCCGTCACGATCGGTGGCGTGAAGGCGCGTATCGTGAAGACGACCCCCACCAAGGTCGTCGCCGTGGCGCCAGCACACGCGCACGGCCCCGTGGTGGTCAGCAGCCTCGCCGGCAGCGCCCGCTCGCTCGCGGGCGTCACGGTCACCCAACGTCCGATCCGCTAGCTCGGCGGCGGGCGCCACCCACACGAAGACAGTCGGCTGGGCGAACGGCCGTCGGTCCTCGGCCTCCGTGCGCCCTCGGCGATCGCCCGTCCACCACCGGCGCAGGCCCGCGGGACGGCACGGGAACTCGCGGTGGGCAAGGTGACAGGACGGGTCCCGGTCCTGTGCGGAGCGGAGATTCCCATCCCGACACACTGGCGCCCCCCAGGACCGCGTGGCCCGGATCCGAGCCGGGCGTCAGTCACCGCTGTCGGCGCCACCCTCGAACAGCGGGGGAGCCCCGGACCACGACGCCCGGCGCCGCGCCCGAGCGCGGAGCCCGGCCCCGCCGGCCTGCACGTCGAGCTTGGTCACGGCCAGGATCGCCACGAGCACGGCGATCGCCGCCGTGAGCGACACGGCCACGATCCCGTCGCCCAATCCCAGGCCCGAGAGGTGCCGGGGCTTGCCCATCCAGTCCGCCAGCGACGCACCGAGGGGGCGGGTGGCGACGTAGGCGAACCAGAAGCAGAAGATGCCGTTCCAGCGGAGCAGGCGGTACCCCAGGGCCGGCACCGCGATGAGGCCCGCGAACACCACCGCCGAGGCGAGGTAACCGAGGTGGAAGGTGGTGGCGGTGAGATCGCCCAGCGCCGTGCCCATGGCGAAGGTGGCCACCACCGCCGCCCAGTAGAACGCCTCTCGCCGCGCCGTGTCGATGCTGTGGATCGACAACGTGCCTTCGGTGCGGCGCCAGCCCAGGAACACGGCGGCCAGCACCACGGCATAGAGCGTGCTCGACACCGGGTAGGGCACGCCGAAGCCCACGTGCAGGACGTCGGCGGCCATGGTCCCGAACACGCCCACGCCCACCACCGCCAGCCAGTAGGTCCAGGCGACGTAGCGCCGGACCGAGAACTGCAGCGCCAGAGCCACAACGAAGCCGCAGAATCCGAGGGCGACGGCCGGCACCGGGTGCACGCGGTGGACGAGGTAGTCCGACGTGCTCTCGCCCATGGCCGTGGAGAGGGCCTTCACGACCCAGAACCACACGGTGATCTCCGGGACCCGGAGCGCTCCGGTCCTGGTCCATCGTGCCGCTGTCGTGGGTTTCATCGTGGTTGCGGGATCGTCGATGCCGGCCTGCCCGGGAAGCTACACGACGAGCCGCTCCCGGTCGTCCTCCCCGGGGACCAAATCGGCGGTGGTGGCGTCCACCCTGAGGATGACCGGGCTCGTCCACCCCTGGCGCCGGTCCGCCGACCAGGGGCCGGGTATTGCCGGGTCCCGGCGAACCGAACAGGATGACGACGTGGGCTTCTACCGGGACCAGGTCCTGCCGAGGATCACCAACGTCGTGCTCTCGGGCCGGGAATTCGACGAGGTCCGCCGGCGGGTGGCGTCGGGCCTCACGGGCGAGGTCCTCGAGATCGGCTTCGGGTCCGGCCTGAACGTCCCCCACTATCCGGCATCGGTCCAGCGGGTCCTCGCCGTCGATCCAGCCACCGTGGGCAGGAAGCTGGCGGCCAAGCGTGTGGCCGCCAGCCCGGTCCCGGTCACGTACCTGGGTCTGGAGGGCGCCCGGCTCCCCCTGGCGCCCGGGAGCGTCGACCACGTGCTCGTGACCTGGACGCTGTGCACCATCCCCGACGTGGAGGAGGCGATCGAGGAGATCCGCCGCGTCCTGCGGCCCGGTGGCCAACTGCACTTCGCGGAGCACGGGCTGTCGCCCGACCCCAAGGTGGCCCGCTGGCAGGGGCGTCTCAACCCGATCCAGCGGCGCTGGGCCGGCGGATGCAACCTGAACCGGCCCATCGAGGGGCTCATCGAGGGTGCGGGGTTCCAGATGACCGCCTTGCGCACCTACTACGCCAAAGGACCGAAGCCCAGCAGCTACTTCTACGAGGGCCTGGCCACGAGGCACTGAGCGACTCCCGGTACCGCTACGGGTGTCGGGTGTGCACCTCGAACACCGGGACCGCCTCGCTGAACCCCTTGAGCTCGAACTCACCTCTCAGGTGGAACTCGAACTGCTTTCCGATGCACAGCTCCCGCACGCCGTTCGACACTGCGATCGTGTCGGGCGACGCGACCTCGCACAGGCGGGCAGAGAGCTGCACGGATGCTCCGAAGAGATCGCCGTGCTCCGTGACGGGCTCGCCCACGCTGATGCCGACCCGCACGTGGATCGGCTGCGCCGAACCTCGGTTCCGGTCCGACACGGCGACCTGGACCGCCACGGCGGACTCGACCGCCGCAGCGACCGAGCCGAACGACGCCATGATCCCGTCGCCCGTATGTTTGACCTCCCTGCCGCGGCCGGTGCTCAAGGATTCCCGGACGATGGCGTCGTGCTCGCGCAGCAATTGCATGAACCCGAGATCGCCGAGTTCCTGCGTCAGGCGCGTCGACCCGCACACGTCGGTGAAGAGGATCGCCCGAACCGCCGACTCGGTGTACGCCTCACCGGGAGGGTGCCGGGGGTACTCGCCGAGAAAGGCGTTGATGGGCCCTTCGCCCACCTCGATCAGGTGGCTGGCCATGAGGCCGTGCGCCTCCCGGTGCACCGTCTCCACCGCGGCGCGGTCGGGCCCCTCAGCCAGACAGAACACCGTGCCCCTGTCGTCGTCGAACCAGTAGGTCACGTACCGCACGCCGTACTGGTCCTGCACCGCCACGTCGAGTTCGTGCGCCGCCGCGATGTCCGTCGCCGAGGCGCCCGCCACGTCGTGGCGATCGAGGAAGAGTGCCACGCCGGGTCATCGTACCCGCACGAGGCGGTCGACGCCCCCGGTGTGCAGGGGTGACCGGGGGCGGCTGTCGGGGACGACCGCTGCCCCGGTGGGGGGGTCAGGCCCGACGGCCACCCACGTCGGCGATCGACCGGAGCGAGCCGATGCCGAGGCTGCCGTGTCCCGGTCCGCTCGTGGTCGACGCCCCGGCGGGGGCGGCCAGAGGGTTCGCGACGGGTGGGCCGATCCTCCGCAGGGTGTTGCGGTCGACGTGGCTCACCGGCTCGGAGCGGTCGGGGATCTGGAGGACGCCTTCCTCCTCGTAGGACCAGGACTGATCGTCGTGGACGGTCACGAGGATCCGGTAGCTGAGCGTCCGGAAGGACCGGTCCAGAAAGGGATTCGACAGGATGCCGAAGACCTCCGAGCCGACCGACGCCGTGAGCTCGAAGGCGCTGGCATCGGCCCGCGCCGGTCCAGAGGCCAGCAGCACCTGTCCCCGGGGGATGCCCAGGGTCAGCGTGACCCGCTCGGCCGCGGGTTCCCACAGCCAGTACCCGACCTGGTCGTGGAAGGTCTCGACCGCACCGGGCTTCGTGATGTGGGTGTGGTAGCGGAGCCCGTAGAGCAGTTGCGGGCCATTGGTCTGGCGGTCGATCGGGTGCAGCTCGTAGTGCTCGACGAAGGTGTCGGCCTCGTTGCCGCCCAGCACCGGATGCCGATCAGATCCCTGCAAGCCCTCCCAGACCCCCGCCATGGTGGCCAGCGGACCCAGGTTGCCGAGCGTGTCGGGACTGCCGTCGGGCTCCGTGTAGATGTCCGATCCGTAGTCGGTCACGCCCAGTCCCCCTCGCACAGCCCCGACGGGCGTCTGCCAGTGCGGGTCGCCAGGATACCAACACACGGCTCCGCGGCGACGGGCACGAGCAAGCCGGTGGACGGCTCGGGCCGGAGGAGGCGCCGACGTCAGAAGGGGAAGTGCGGCCCGATCGTCACCGAGAGGGTCTTGCTCGCCACCTGCGGAGGGGAGCTCGAATCGGTGACCTCGATGGTGACGGCGAAGGTGCCGACCGCCCGGGGCAGACCGGTGACATCCCCCGTCTTCGTGTGCAGGCGCAAACCACGGGGCAGCGCACCGCCCACGATCGAGTACGTGTAGCCCGGCCGCCCCCCCTCGCCGATGACCTGGCCGCGGTAGAACACCCGTCGAGACCCGCTGGCCAGCGTGCTCCCGTAGATCTCCAGTGGATACCGCGTCCGGGGCATCGTGGCCGTGCAGACCACACCGCTCGGACGCCGGGCCCAGGCGTCGCAGATCGGCCCGATCCCGGTCAGCCGGTCACGGGCCATCGAGTGGAGGATCTGCATCTGGCTGACCAGGTCGCTATACGGCTGGTTCTCCACGTCGACGAGGCCGAAATTGTCGTTCTCTCCGTCGGGGACCCGCCCACCCTGCGGCTCGTCGACGTATTCGAACCACTCGTCTCCCACCACCCAGGGAGCGTCCTCGTAGAGGGGTGCGATGTAGTCGGCGTAGGCAAGGGCTCGCGCCGCCTGCGTGGGGTACGTCGCATAGACTCCTGGCACGGTGTCCGGCGTCTGGGCGGTGTGCCCGATGAACGAGTACTCCGCCACCATGATCGGAATCCTCGCGTACCGCTCGAAGTTGGAGAACGTCGACGTCACCGGGAGGTACACCGGCCACAGCGCATGGATGGCGCCGGCGAAACCCGGCGGGAGGGCGTAGTCGTCGATGCTGAACACGTTGACATAGTGTCCCGCCGCCTCCAGGAGCTGCTTCGGGATGTACTGACCTTCGGCCTTCACGCCCAAGATCAGGTGGTGCGGGTCGTAGGCGCGGATTGCGGCGGTCGTCACCTGGAAGTACCGGGTGGCCAGAGCGTAGAGGAAGTCGTCGGGGCGCCCGATGTAGCGCTCGGCCACCGCCAGACCGGGCGAGCCTGCCGGGAGTTCGAGATAGTCCTCGAGCTCGGAGTTGAAGTTGTCGATGTCCGGTCCCCACGTCAGCTCACTGTCGGTGTACCACCCGATGAGGTTGGGATCGGTTGCCAGCGGCGCGACCTCGGTGGCGGCCACGGCGTCCGCGTGCGTCACGAACGACGGTGCGAACCAGTCGTTCCCGCTCGCCATCGACAGTTGCACGCTGTAGGGCATCTGTCCGGCGAACTCGGTGTCGTCGCTGAAGGGGCCGAGGCTGTTGAATCCCCACGATCGAAGCTGCGCAACGGTGGCCCCCGCCCACGAGGATGTCGTCGGGTACTGGCTCTGGATCGACTCGCAGTAGGGGCACTGCCCGGTCACTTGGTCGGTATCCGACGCCGAGGCGACATGGTCCACACCGGCCGAGTAGAACGGCTGTCCGGTCGGGGTGACGAAGAGCCAGCGCCCGTGTTGGTCCACGGTGGTGAAGTAGCCCGTGGCCGGGAGCGTCGAGGACGGACCACTGGAGAGCGACCGGACGGCCGATGCCGCCGCCCCCGAGGACCGGCCACCGGTCCCCTGCGCGCTCGCCGCCGGCGCCAGAGCGACGACCAGGAATGCGGCGGCGGCCAGCGGCCGCCGCCAGGGGAGGCGGCGTCGGCCGGGACCGGGGCGTGCGGCGGGTTGCGGCCTCGTACGAGCAATCGGCACCGGGCGCCCCCTCCCCGTCGACCACAGCGTCGTGGGCCGCAGCGTACCGAATGGCGCCCGCGGCGCGCCCGCCCACCGCGCAGCGGGGGACGCCGGGGTCCCCCGGCCACGATCGTGCGCCGCGTGGCCCTGGGCAGTCACCACGTGGCCCCCTCCCCGCCAGGGGCACCCATCCCGATCAGCACCGGGTTGACCAGGGCCTTCACTCCATCGCGAGCGAGGCACCGCGCCGGGCCCGACACCACGGACCCGTGACCGCCTCCCCAGTGTCCTCGCCGCCGGCGCCGCAGACGCGGCCCGACGCTCCGATGGGCAGGTTTGCCCACGGCACCCGGAACCGCTCACAATGACCGTTGCTCGGCGAGGCCGTGCCGAACAGGCGACCAGGTGGCACGGCGCCAACACAGCTCCGGGGATGCACATGACAGAGAACCGCCGCTTGGCCTCGGCAGCCGCCCTGCGCGCCCTGAACCACGCCTTCGTGGCCCATGACGCCGACGACGGCGCGCTCGAGGCCATCAGCGCCTTCGCCACGACGATGCTGGTGACATTGCTTTCCGGCCGACGACGAGACCGGTCGGCGATGCTCTCGGCTCACGTCGGCCAGATGTTCGCCATGGACGCACGGGACCCGGGGCGGCGCGCCGCCAACCCGATGGCGGATCGGGCTGTGGGTGGACCCGCCAACCCGTTGGCGGCCGAGTTCGACGTCGAGTACGAGACGAACGAGGTCGTGGTGCGAACGGTGCTGGGGGCTGCCTACGAAGGGGCGCCCGGCCGCGCCCACGGGGGCATGGTCGCCGCCCTCTTCGACGACATCACCGGCTTCGTCCTGCCACTCGTCGGCACCCCGGCGTACACCGGCCGGCTGACGGTCCACTATCACCGGCCCGTCCCCATCGAGGTCCCCCTGGAGTTCCGAACGTCCATCCGGAGCCGTGACGGTCGCAAGCTGCACGCCGAAGCCCGCTGCACCGCAGACGGCGAGCGGGTGGCGACCGCCGACGTCCTGTTCATCACCGTGGACGGTGGCCAGTTCGGACGGTCGCCGGCGTAGGTGAACCCGACGAGGCCTGCAGCGACCGCGCCGGCCAGGTGGCGGGTGTCGCGTCCGCAGGGCCTGGAGCGGGCCGGTCGGTGCTGGCGCTCCGGGAGCGTCCGGGCACGGCTCCGTGCTCCGATGTCACCGGCCCCCGGTGGCCCCCGAACCGAGCCGGTCGGGGTGCGGGGAGGCTGCGGTGTCGGTCCCCGCGGTGCCCGGCCCGGGCGGAGCCGCTGGGGTGACCACGGCCCCGGCGCGGAACACGGTCACCGGTCCGTCCTCGCTGACCACGATCACGACGGCATGCGGGTCGTCGCGGCTGTAGCGCAGGGCCGCGCTGTGGCGGGTGCCGCGCCATGCCGCCATCGGGCGCTCCACATCTGGGTGCGGCACCAGCTCGACACCGAGATGGCGCAGCACGCCCCTGGCGTCGAAGAACGCCGCCCCGTCGACCTGGGAGAGCGCGTGCCGCAGCGGGCCCAGATGGCTGGCCCTGCCGACCTGGAGCGGCGGCGGCGTGGGCAGCCGCGCCTCCATGAGCCCGGACCGGTCCCCGCCGTCGCGCAGGATCAGGAGCGCCCCGATGCCGAGCGAGCCGAGGTCGTGGACGGCCAGACGCAGCAACGCCTCCAGGATCCCGTCCGGGTCTTCGACACGGTCGGCGCCGAGGGCGCCCAACCAGGTCGAGACCGGCGGCGCATGATCCCAGCGCAGGCCCTCCCACCGCAGCACGCCGAAGTCGCCCACGACCCGGACCGCCCCCGCCGGGTGCCGTTGGACGATCCAGGCGCCGAAGGCCTCGGCGAGCACGACGAGGTCGCGCTCGGAGCCGGCCGGTCGGTCGAACACCAACCACTCGTCGTCCCGGTGGCCCACGCCCCGCACGAGCCAGCTCGACAGCCCGTCGACGAAACGACGGGTGTGCTCCGGCGGGGTCTCGGTGACCGCGAGGTGGGTGATCTGGAGTTGCGTGCCCGTCGGCCACGTCGACGCGGCCGTGCGAGGATCGATGATGGTGCCGCAGCTCGGCACGTGACGCTCGTGGATCGCGGGCCGCAACGCGTGGTCGATCTCGTCCAGGAGCACGTCGCGCCCGGCGTGCTCGGCGGGTAAGGGAAGGCCGCTCTCCTCCAGCTCCTCGCCCAGGCGGGCCAGGCGGCGTTCTCGCGACGGGGCCATGGCGACATGCTAGGGAGTCTGAGCTGCACCGGGACCGTCGCCGGTGACCCCGCTCCGAGGCAGCGTGGGCGCCGGGTCTCGGCGCCGCACCCGGGACGGACCGGCTCGGATCAGTGGGGCCGGGCGCGTGCTACTGCAGGGCCGACCAGGGGCGCTCCGGAGTGCCTGGTGCTCCTGGGGCCCGTGCGATGCCAGGAGGAAGGTCGGCGGCGGCGCGACGGATCTCCCCGGGAGGGGTGCGCCCCACGTCGGGACCGCCGTCGACGGCACCCGCATCGGTGCGGGCCCGGCCCCCGGGCGAACCCGCCGGGGTTCGTGCCAGCATGAGGGCCGAGCAGACCGTGCCAGGTCCGACAGGGAGCGGGTGATGGACGACCTACGAGGAGCGACGACCGTCGTGACCGGTGGCGCTGCCGGCATCGGTCGCGGCATCGTCGAGGCGTTGCTCGAGGAAGGCGCCCGGGTCGTGATCGCCGACATCGAGGAGCCGGTGCTCGAGCGGGCCGTCGAGGAGCTCTCGGGCAGGGGCGACGTGCGCGGTGTCGTCACCGACGTGTCCGACCCCACATCGGTGGACGCCCTGGCCGATCTCGTCTACAGCGACTACGGCAACTGCGCCGTGCTGTGGAACAACGCCGGCGTCACCTCCGGGGGTGGAGGGAACCCCTGGGAGCAGGAGCCCAACGACTGGCGGTGGTGCTTCGGCGTCAACGTCTTCGGCACCGCCAACGGGATCATGGCCTTCGTGCCCAGGATGCTGGCGTCGGGGACGCCGGGCGTCGTGGTGACGACCTCGTCGGGGGACGGCGGCATCGCCCCGGTCCCCTACGCATCGGTCTACGCATCGTCCAAGGCCGCCATCAGCTGCCTCACCGAGGCGCTCGCCCACCAGTTCGTGGCCCAGGGGACCAACCTGCGCGCCGCGGTCTTCTACCCTTCGGGTGGCCTCCTCGAGACCGGGCTGTGGGAGGCGCAGCGCAACCGGCCGGCGGAGCTGGCCCGGCGCCGCCCCCGTCCCCCCGCCCCGGGAACCACCTTCGCCGAGTTCAAGGCCGCCCTGGCCGCCGCCGGCCGTCCCACCGACGTGGTCGACCTCACCGAGCTGGGCCGGTTCGCCGTACGCGGCGTGAAGGAGGGGCGCTTCGTCATCGGTCACGATCTCGACCGTGCCGCCCGGCTCCTGCACGCCCGGGCCGACGCCATCGCCTCGGGGGCGCTGCCGCCCTCGGCCCTGCAGGGCCTCACGTGAGGGGCCCCATCCCACACCGGCGGGAGGTCGCACCATGACCCTGCACCCAGAGGCCGAGCGCCGCTACACGGTGATCTCGGCCGACGCCCACGCCGGCGGGGACATCCCCGACTACCGGCCCTACCTGGCGGCACGGTGGCACGACGAGTTCGACGCCTGGGCCGCCGCCTACGTCAACCCCTTCGCCGACCTCCTGGCGCCCACCGCCTACCGCAGCTGGGACTCGGAGCGGCGGCTGGCCGAGAACGATGCCGACGGCATCGCCGCCGAGGTGCTCTTCCCGAACTCCGTCCCCCCCTTCTTCGAGGAGGGCAGCCTGGTGGCGCTGCCGCCCACCGCGGAGAACTACGAGCGGCGCTGGGCCGGGCTCCGGGCCCACAACCGCTGGCTGGCCGACTTCTGCGCCCGGGCCCCGGGGCGCCGGGCGGGCGTGGCCCAGGTCTTCGTCAACCGGATCGATGACGCCCTAGCGGAGATCCGCTGGGCGGCGGCGACCTTCTCGCCCTTCGCCGGGATCCTCCTGCCCTCGGTGCCCCCGGGTGCCGGCCTCGCCCCGTGGTGGGAACCGGTCTACGAGCCACTGTGGGACCTGTGCGAGGAGCTCGGGGTCGTGGTCAACATCCACGGGGGCGGTGGCATCCCCGACTACGGCGAGCACGAGGTGGCGCGCGCCGTCATGCTCGTCGAGCTGCCGTGGTTCTCGCACCGACCGGTGTGGCACCTCATCTTCGGCGGGATCGTCGAGCGGCATCCCGGGCTGCGGGTCGTGCTCACCGAGCAGGGCCTGGCCTGGATCCCTCGGGGACTCGAGACACTCGACTGGTTCTACGGTCGCATGACCCACGGAGGGGCGGCGGAGGCCAACTTCTTCGGCGCCGCCGCCAAGGGCATGTCGATGACCCCCAGCGAGTACTTCGCCCGCAACTTCCATGTCGGCGCCAGCTTCCTGCGCTCGAGCGAGTCCGCCGTGCGCCACGAGGTGGGCGTCGAGCGCATCATGTGGGGCGCCGACTACCCGCACTCCGAGGGCAGCTACCCCTACAGCACGCTGGCGCTGCGGGCCGCTTTCGGCGACTGCGACCCGGCGGAGGTGGCGATGATGGTGGAGACCAACGCCGCCGAGCTCTACGGCTTCGACCTCGAACTGCTGCGGCCCATCGGCGACCGGATCGGGCCGACCGTGGCCGAGGTGGCCCGGCCCCTCGCCGTCGAGGACTACCCCACCGACAGCACCTGCAACGCCTTCGACCGACACCAGGTGCTGCGTTCCTGGTGAGGGCGTGCGCGGCCGCCGTCACCCACCCCCGAGGCCGTACTCCGCCTTCCACCACCGCGCCGATGCCCGCTCCCCGGGGTCGCTGCGCAGCGCCGGGTCCTGCCCCAGGGAGTCCGGTGTCGGGCCGATACGGCGGGCCAGCGGCGCCAGAGCGTCCAGGTCGAATCCGTAGACCCTGGCCGCCGTCAGCCCGAGGAGCTCGGCGGTGTCGTCGACGGGCACCGCGGCGAAGTCACGGCGGAGGCGCTCGGCGGTGTGGGGCCACGTGCCCTCGGGATGCGGGTAGTCGGTGCCCCACATGACGACGTCCGTCCCGATCACGTAGCGCCGGCGGATCTCCTCCTTCGACATCGTGGACGCGCCGATGAAGATGTTGGTCCCGAAGTAGTCCGACGGCAGCCGGGAGATCTTGCCGGCCAGCATGGCCGCCAGCTTCTTGGTCGTGTGCCCGCCTCCCATGTACTGGTCCCACTTCCACATCATGTCGGGCGCCCAGTAGGCGGCGGCCTCGGTCACCACGAACCGGAGGGCGGGGAAGCGCTCGAAGGCCCCCCCGAACAGCAGGTGCCAGGCCGGGCGCGCCGCCCACCACACCACCTCGGCCAGGTACGCCCCTGTGTGCTCCCCGTAGTCCTCCATGGGCGCCTCACCCGAGTGGGTGTGGACCGGCAGCCCGGCGCCGGCGCACGCCGCCCACACCGGGTCGTAGACGGCGTCGTTGTAGGGCGCCCGCCGGCGCCACATCGTGGGGATCATGATCCCGCGGATCCCCGGCTGCTGCGCCGCCCACTCGATCTCGCCGACGGCCCTCGTGACGTCATGGGTGACCGGCACCAGGGCGATGCCACCACGGCGGTGCGGCGCGCCGGCGCACATGTCGGCGAGGAAGCGGTTGTGGGCCCGGGCACCCGCGAAGGCGAGCTCGGGATCTTCGATGGCCCCGGCGAACAGGCCGGCGCCGAAGGGCGGCGAGGCGTTCCCGGTCACGGCGTCGGCGTCGGCGAACAGGACGTCGGCGGCCACGCCGTCGGTGTCGAGCTCCTTGTCCCTGACCGACGGGTCGAAGGCGCCCTTGAGGCCCTCCTCGTTCTGGGACTCCCACCCCATGATGTAGTCGTAATTGAACGCCAGCGCCTCCTCCCGGTGGGCGGCCCGCTCGGCGAGGAAGTCCTCGAAGGCGTCGTGGTACCGGCTGTCGAGGTACTGGCGGTAGTCCTCGCAGGCCAGGCCGGCGTGCCCGTCGGCCGAGACGACGATGTAGGGGTCCGAGCCCGACCGCGGGACGTGGATCACGGCCGTCCCCCGAGCACGGCGAGATCGTCGTAGCGCTGGTGCAGGAACGGGGCCACCCACGCGGCGGGAACGCGGCCGACGATCTCCCCCGCCTGGCTCGTGGCGATCTCGGCGTACTCGAAGGACACGACGCGCCGGACGGGGATGTCCGCCACGGGATCGAGCGGAGCCTCGAAGAGCTTGCACTCCCCGGTGACCGGTCGCACGACCCGGGCGACCTCGTGGCGCCGGCAGTGGACGAGGGCGGGATCGCCCTCGAGGCCGGCACCCCCGGGATCGGGGAACGCCTTGAAGTAGAAGTCGACCTTGTCACGCTCGTATCCGGGGCGCTCGGGCCCGAGCGTCCCGGTGAGCTCGGCCACGTCCGAGCCCATGCGGGCGATGGTCCCTCGCACCCGGTCGGCGTCCACGGCCAGCTGCACCTGGCCGATCTTCTTGGGCTCGCCGTAGGTCTCGCGGCCACCGATGGTCGACTGCTCGGTGGTCATGGGCATGAACAGCGCGTACTCACCCTCGACGTCGCCGTGACGCGCCCGGACGCCGAACCAGCCCGCGCCGAAGGCGGGGAGCCCACTGCCCATGTCGACCACGGCGATACGCATCCGGGCCGTGGGCTCCGACGGCTCGAGCGGCCGGGGGAGCACGGCGGCGACGACGTCGGGGTCCGTGTCGAACACCACGGTGAGCGCCTTGGACCAGATCTGGGCCCTGGTGGCCTCGACCTCCCGGTTCCGCACGTCCCCGGGCTGGCGAGCTGCATACCGAATCGGTGCCATCCGACCCCCGTTCCGTCCGCCGTGCGCGGCGCGTGGCCCCAGTGTGGCACACCGGAGCCGGCGCACGACCGAGCGCACGCCCTCCACGGATGGGTAGGGTGCGCCCCATGGACGGCGGTCTCTCGGTCGAGCGCTACGACGAGCACTGTGTCCTCGTGCTCGATCGCCCCGACCGCCGCAACGCTCTGTCGGTGGCCCTGCGCGACTCCGTCTGCGCCGCGCTCGACGAGCTGGCGGTGGACGAGGCCGTCAAGGCCGTGGTCGTCACGGGGTCGGGACCGGTCTTCTGCTCCGGCTTCGACCTCGGCGAGTTCGACCGGGCCGCGCGGGACCCGGACTTCGAGCGAGCGCTGTGGACGTCGAGCGACCGGTTCCACCGGACCGTTCTCGGCTTCCCGATCCCGCTCGTCGCCGCCGTCAACGGCCCTGCCATCGCCGGCGGGTTCGACCTGGCGGTGATGTGCGACCTCCGTGTGGCGACCACGACCGCCAGGTTCGCCCACCCCGAGCGGCGCTTCGGCGACGTCGTCTACGGGCCCCTCCACGACCTGGTGGGCGGGGCGGTGGCGAGGGAGCTCACCCTCGGTGGCCGCGAGGTCGACGCCCACGAGGCCCTGGCGCTGCGCCTCGTGGGCGAGGTCGTCGAGCCCCAGGACCTGTCCCCGCGCGTCGCCGAGCTCGTGCGCCGCATCTGCGAGGCACCCCGGACGGTGCTCGTGCGCACCAAGGCCAAGGCGTTGCGCCGGGCCGGTATGGACCCCGCCGCACCCACGCTCGACCTGTAACGGCGGCGCCGCCCCGGCGACTAGCGCTGGTCGGCGCCGGGCCCGGGGGCGAGCCCCTCCCACGACCACGTCGGGATGACGAGGCCCTCCGGAACGTCGTCCGCCGACGCAGGGTAGCGAGCCATGGTCGTGGCCGTGGCCCAGGCGAAGTAGTCGTGGAGCGCCTTCCCGAGCCGTTCGTCGCCGGCCATACCGGTGTCGACCAACGCCTGGTCGAAACAGTCGACGGCGCGCTGGTCCATGGCGCGGTGCGAGCCGTTGCCGCTGTGCAGGCGCACGACAGCGGTCTCGTCGCCGATGCCATCCGAGTAGGCGTTGGGGCCGCCGAGTGCCTCGGCCCAGTAGGCGGCGAGGCGCTGGGTGTGCTCCGGGTGGTAGCCGTGGCTGAAGGCGTGGCCCGCCACCTCGTCGTCGAGGACCCGCCGGTGCCAGGCCCGGGCCAGCGCCAGGAGCCCGCGGTCTCCTCCGGCCGCCTCGTAGAGCGTCGGAGGCGTGGGGACGGTGTCGGCCATGCACGCTCCGGTTCGGGTCGGCCCACCCGGCGGGGCCCGGTGGCATCACGATATCCGCCACCGGGCGGCGCAGCCCCCGACGCGAGGGGTCTGGCTACGGTAAGACCGTGGACCACCGCGACGGCCCGGGGCGACGGCGCCCCCGCCCCGACATCGAGCGTGTGCTGGCCGGGAGCCGCTACCTCGTGGCCGTCCCCGTGGTCCTGCTCCTCCTGGCCGCCCTGGGGGCCTTCGTCTACGGCGTCGTGCTGTTCGTGGACTCGGTCCGCCACATCACCGAGCACCCGTTCCCCGTCCGGGAGAACGTCGGCTACTTCGTCCTCCTCGTCGACGTGTCGCTGGTCGGGGCGACGAATCTGATCGGCGCACTGGGTTTCTACGAGTTGTTCATCGCACCCGAGGACCCCGCGCCACGGCGCACGGTCCTTCCCGCCTGGTTGGTCATGCGCGACCTCAACGACCTGAAGCTCCGGGTGGTCTCCATGGTCATCCTCGTCTCCGCAGTGTCGTTCACGGAGGTCCTCGTGGACTTCCAGCGCGGGGTCGACGTCCTCTACCTCGGCGCCGGGGTCGCCCTCATCATCGGCGCGCTCACCCTCTTCATCCGCTTCGGCGTGAAGGACCACGAGTAGCCGCCGTGCGGCGCGCCGTCGTACCGGACGGTCTCCCGGCTCGTCGACGAGGGCCCCCGGTCCTGACCGGCGGGCGACGTCGGCCCGGCATGGCGCGCCGCGCCCGGGAGCCCGCAGCCGGCCCGGGGCCCGAGCCCGGGTGCCCGGCGGCGGGCCGGGCCGTTCAAGTCCCGGGGCGCGGCGACCGATATGGCTCCAAACGACGACCGGCGAGGGAGTTGGCGATGGCAACGATCCATCTCTCCCACACCACGGAGATCCTCATCATCACGGCGGTCCTCGTGGGCACCGTGCTGTACTTCGCCCTGCGCATCACCCGGACGTAGCCGTCGCCGCAGAACCTCCCCGGGCTCCTGGGCGAGCCGCTGCCCGGGGGTGGGCGATGGTTGCAGGGCCGAGTCGGGTGGGACCCGGCGCTGGCGGGCTCGCCGGGCCCCACCTCCTCGGTGGCCCCCCCGCGTGCCAGGATGGCACTCTCCAGTGACGAATGCAACGTGACGCCGGCGTCAGGAGCGGCGCCGGGTCCCGTTCCCCACCGGGCAGCGCGGCGCTCCGACGACCGCGGAACTCGGGCCGGGCTGGAACTCAGCCCACGACGGTCAGCGTGAAGGTCTGCGTGGCCACGTGCTTGGCCTTCTTCTTGCCGAAGGTGGCCGTGAGGGTCACCGGGAAGCCACCGACGTGCTTCGTGCCGGGCGTGCCCGACAGCGTGGCCGTGCCGTTGTGGTTGCTCACCAGGTGCACACCCTTGGGCAGCCGGCCCTTTCTCGCGATCTTGGCTGCCGGCGAACCGAAGGTGGTGACCGGGAAGGTGAAGAACCGGCCGGCGGGCACTGTGAGACCTGCGTCGCTCGTGAAGGCGTACGCCGCCATGACGACCCGCACGCAGCCGGCCGGGACCGGTGAACCTCTCTGGTTCGCCGACGACGCCGCGTAGTTCGTCCCCGCCGGCACGTAGACAGCCGCGAAGCAGTAGACACCGGCCGACGAGGGGTGCAGCGACGAAGAGGTGGCCGACGAGGAGTCGGAGCCTGAGGCCTTGAGGGCCGGTGCGCCCTCGTGGGTGGCAATGGAGGTGCACACCGAGGCGGCGGAGACCGGTCCGCACACGAAGAAGGCCACCGACCCGGCGGGCGGACCACCGGCGCTGTTCCCGGTGACCGTGGCCCGGGCGTTCACGCCGGCGCCCACCGCGACCGTCGACGCCGAGACCGACGTCGTCATCGAGGACGCCGCCGTCGTCACGAGCACACACTGGTTGGGATCGATCGAGTCGGCCGACGTGTTGTCCGACGAGGCCAGGTAGTTGCCGTCACCGCCGTAGACGGCGGCGTAGCACCACGTCCCCGCGCCCGTCGGGGTGGCGTCGGCCGAGGTGGTGCTGGAACTGGCGCCGGCGCCGGCGACGAGGGTCTCCCCGCTGTCCGCGGGGGACCCTCCCACTGCACACCCCCCCGGCGTGAAGCTCTGGGAGGTCCCGGTCCGGCACAGGTAGAACGCCACCGTCCCGCTGGGGGCACCCCCCACCACGTTGCCGCTCACCGTGACGCTGTCGTTGATCGTGCCGGACGGTCCGAGGGTTACCGACGCCGCCGAGACGTAGCTGGCGGTGACCGAGGTCGCCGTCCCCACGAGGACGCACTCGTCGGGGTCGAGGTTGCCGGCGCCCGTGTTGTCCGCCGATGACTGGTAGCTGGAGCTGCTCGTGAACGTGGCCGAGAAGCACCAGGTGCCCCCCGCCGTGGGAACGGTGGCGTTGGACGAGGCTCGCGACACGTCGCCGCTCCCGGGCACCACGTGCGCCGTCCCCAGGAGGTTGGGTGCCGAGGGCGCGCACGGGCCAGGCGTGAGCGTCTGCGTGGCGGCGGTCCTGCATACGTAGAACGCCACGGTGCCCGTGGGCGCGCCGTTGGTGGCGGTGCCCTGCACCGTGACGTTGTCGGTCACGCTGCCGTTCGATCCCAGCGTCACCGCGCCGGGCGTCACCTGCGTCGTCGTCACCGACGTGGTCGGGGTGGTCGTGGTGGTCGTCGATGTCGTGGTCGTCGACGAGGTCGTGGTGGAGGTGCTCGGTGCGATGGTGGTCGACGAGGACGTCGTCGTGGGGGGCGGACCGCCGCTGCCACTGTTCGTGATGACATCGGCGTAGGTCGAGGTGGGGTCGGCGCCAGCAGCCCAGCACGCCGTGCTGGACGCGCAGTCCACGCCCCCGAGGGGGCCGGCGGTGCCCGGCACCGTCTGCGCCGTCCACGACGAGCCGCCGTTGGCCGTCCCGAGCACTTCGGCATCGGTGTCGGTGGGGTCGCTGCCCACGGCGATGCACGTCGTGGTCGAGGAGCACACCACCCCGGCGAGCGGGCCTGAGCCGGCCGGCACCGACGCCGCCGACCACGACGATCCGCCGGTGGTGGTGCGGACGGCGACGGCGTTCGTGTCGGTGGGGTCGCTGCCCACGGCCATGCAGGTCGTCGTCGAGACGCACGACACACCGGTGAGCGGTCCCACCGAGGCGGCCAGTGTCACCGCGTTCCAGGTGCCCCCGGCATTGGTCGTCGACAGATCCACCGCGCCGGTGTCGGCCTGGTCCGCCCCCACCGCTTCGCAGGTGAAGTAGCCGACGCACCAGATACCGCCCAGCGAGCCCACCACGTTCGGGACGGTCTGGCTCTTCCACTTGGCGCCACCGTCGGAGGTGTTGATCACCGCCCCCTTGGTATCCGCGGCATTGGTGCCCACGGCCCAGCAGTCCGACGCCGTGAAGCACGACACGCCGGCCAGGGGCCCGGCGTCGGCGGGCACGCTCTGGGAGCTCCAGGTGACGCCCCCGTTGGTCGTGGCCAGCACCACGGCCACGTCGAAGTTCGGGTCGCTGCCCACGGCCCAGCAGTCCGCAGCCGAGGTGCAGTTCACCGCCGTGAGCGGGCCGGTGCCGGCCGGCACGCTCCGGGCGCTCCAGGTGGCGCCCCCGTTGGCGGTGGTGGCGATCTCCCCGACGGTGTCGGTGGGATCACTGCCGACCGCCACGCACGCCGAGGCGGTGCCGCACGAGATGGCCGCCTCGGGTCCCACGCCGCCCGAAGCCTGCACGCTCCAGGTGGCCCCCCCGTTGCGGGTGCCGACGACCACGCCCACGGTGTCGGTGGGGTCGTTGCCCCCCGTCCAGCAGGTGGAGGCGGAGACGCACGTCACGGCGTAGAGGGGGCCGGCGCCGCTCGGCAGGGTCTGGACGGCCCACGACGTCCCGCCGTTGGTGGTGGCCAGCACTTGGCCGTCGGTGGCGGTCACGTCGGCGCCCGCCGCCCAGCAGGCGGTGCTGGAGGCACATGCCAGGCCGTAGAGGGGCACGGTGCCGGCCGGAAGCGTCTGGATGGTCCAGTCGGCGCCACCGTCGGTACTGGTCACGACCTGTCCGCTGGTCTGTCCGATGATGGCCCCGTCCGCCACGCAGTGCGAGGCCGAAGGACACGAGACGTCGGCCAGGGGGCCGGTGCCGCCCGGCAGCGTCTCGTCCTGCCAGGTCGCACCGCCGTCGGTGCTAGTCACGACCGCCCCCACGCTGTCGGTCGGGTCCGACCCGACCGCCTGGCAGAACGACGCCGTGACACACGTCACCGCCAACAGCGGTCCGTCGTCGTCGGGCGCGGTGGCCGTGCTCCACGTGCTGCCCTCGTCGGTCGTCACCAGTGCCTCGGCTACCGAGTCCGTGGGGTCGCTGCCCACGGCCACGCAGGTCGACACCGAGATGCAGGCCACGCCCGACAGCGGCCCGGCAGCGCTCGGCAGGCTCAGGGCGCTCCAGGTGCCGCCGCCGTTGGTGGTGAGCACGGCCTGGGCGACGACGTCGTTGACGTCGCTGCCCACAGCCATGCACACCGACACCGAGGGGCACGCCAGGGCAGACAGCGGCCCGATCCCGGCCGGGACGCTCTGCTCGGTCCAGCTGGTACCGCCGTTGACGGTGGCGATGACCACCCCGTCGTCGCCGCTCGGATCGAAACCCAGGGCGAAGCAGTTGGTGGCGGAGGCGCACGTGATGCCCGTGAACGTCCCGGCGCCGGTGCCGGGCAGGACCTGGCTGACCCACGCGGCGGTCTGCGCCGAGGCGGCGCTCATGGCGCTCACCACGGCGACGCTGCCGGCGAGCAGGGAGGCGACGGCAACGGCGGCCAGCAGCCGGACCGACGGTCCCACCTGCTCCGCTCCTCGGCGACCCCGAGCCACCCGGTCGTCCATCTCGCGCTCCCCCGCCCTGCCGGGACAGCCCGCGGTCACGCGGCGGGACCGGTCCCCGAACCCGCCGAAGTCTTGCACAGCCTCCCCGCCGGGAGCGAGGGCCTACGTCCCCTCTGGATGCTCCTCGGCCCACACCGCCAACTGCCATGCCATCTCACCCGTGGGCCGGGCCCCGATCTGGCTGAGGAGGCTGGCGAAATCCCAATAGGCCCGGCAGTGCTGCACCTTCCCCTCGGCGGTTCGCAGGAACCAGGCGCCCCGGATGGTGAACCGTCGCCCCGAGGGCGGGAGGTGGAAGGGCTCGAACGGCCCGTCGTTGGTGCCGGTCAACTCCCATTCCACGGCGTGGCGGGCACCGTCGTGCACTGCCGAGACCCGACGGAGCGAGAAATCGGAGGACAGGCTGTGCATGAACCCCACCTGTTCCTCGATCTTGTCCGGACCGAAGACGCGGCCCTGCGGCACGACCTCGTAGACGGCATCGGCGGTCATCAGGGCTGCGATAGCCCGGCCGTCGTGGCGGTCCCAGCCGCTCACGAACCCGTCGATCACCGGATCGTCCATGGCCCACCCCGCGTGCCTGGCGGAGCCTACCGCGCCCCGCCCCCGGGTCCCCCGGTGGC
>Ga0335078_10002897_pt1 | contig 25782 bp, 30 predicted proteins | sample Lox_Sample_32_FD_206711 | JGI IMG/M metagenome (GOLD analysis project Ga0335078, IMG submission 206711) | Soil microbial communities from Loxahatchee National Wildlife Refuge, Florida, United States - Lox_Sample_3.2 | ecosystem: Environmental > Terrestrial > Soil > Wetlands | place: USA... | reverse complement strand
TTACGGGTGAGCAGGGCGGAGACTTTACGATTGCCCGAGGAACAGAAAGTGGCCTGGGATATCCTCGGCTGCAGAAAGCTGGCGGCACCATCATGGTGTCTTGGAGCGGCAAAACCGGTCACGACGTGAAGACCGCGATCATCCGACCCAGGTGATCAGCGGTCACAAAGCTAGACGCACCCGTGCCACCGTTGTTTTGTTGCGGGGTGGCCTTCCATTTATTTCAGTTCTTTGCCTGTGCTCGTGATGACAAGCTGGCCGTGCTTGACACCGCGAAGGCTAAGAATGTGATCTGCCAGATGACGAAGTTCCTTGCTTCGGCCCTTCATAATGACTACCTCCAGGCAGTTATGATGATCAAGGTGCACGTGCGTTGCTGCGAGGACGCTACCACCAGCGTGATGCTGACGCGAGAGGAACTCCATCGCGTTCTGTCCAGTTTTTTCGAGAGCGGCGAGCGCCCCGGGAGTAGCCACCAATTGTCCGAGGTCGAACAACGGTTTTCGTTCGGTTCGTTGCATGAGTCTTTCTCCTTCGATTTGAAGTTGGGTTTTTGCTCCGCAGGCACCGCAGAGCGGTGCATGAAAAGCAAATGCCCTTCGTGAAGGAGGGCCAGCGCCTGTCCGCGTGCGCCGTCAAGCCCGTGGGTTAGGCGTTCATCGGAGCGAAGCGCAGAGGCTTGACGGGGGAAGCGCGCGGATCAGGCGCAGGATTTAGGGAAGAAGGGCCAAGGAAGCGAGTGTTCGGGAAAGAAATACCAAAAGGTGAGCTGCGGGAAGCTGGCGTGAAAAAAAACGAGCTACGTCTCCAAAACGTGACGTCGAGTCGTTAGTCGCCGTCTGGTTCGAGGGGAGACAGAAGCGCGTGCACGCTGTTGCCGTAGAATTTTGCCTGGACACGAACCGCGCAGGTTGGGAGTCGAGTCCCGTCACTACTCCCCCACATCGCGAGATCCTCGCGAGCTTCGCGACCGTCAAGATGATTGACGAAGACCTGGTTGATCACGGATTGCGCGGGAACTCTGAACTTGGGAATCATCGTGATTCCCATTTCCTTTGCCGCTGTGTTGGCGGTTACATGAACAGCGCGCAGTGCGGGTGGATTCGTTCTTCGGAATGCGAACGCCCGTTGGCCGTTGTCCTGTTCGCTTTTCTTATAGGCTAGGCGGGCTTCCAGCCAGATGCACGGGCTAGGCCACAGTTTTGCAAGATTCAGGATGGAGGAATAAACGCTCGCTTCGGGACACAGCGCCGATCGAATCTCATCAATGCGGCCAAAGGAAATCTCCCCGGTGAGATAAGGCCGCACCAGTGTTGGATAGAAAGAGAACTCGCCGGCGATGACATCGACGAGAGACTCCTCGGCGCTCTTTGGCTGCGTATTGTCGTGGGTGCGGCGAAAGGCGAGGCGCGTCTGGTCGGTAAGTATCAGAAGGTGGCCCAGTTCGTGCCATTTGGTGTGGTAGGTTCGCTGACCTTTGGTGCCGCGGCAATCAATGATCGAAACATAGCACGGCTCCCACAGATCAGAGCGCCGCTGCAATTTCAGAGTAATGCCATAGGTATTTTCATCCGCGAGTTCCTGGACGAGGGTGGCGAAGGCACGTTCGCCCCGGCCCACGTATTCTCGCTCCAGGTCAAGGAGCTCTCGGTCCGTGTGGATTTCACAAAGCCGGGTGCTCAGCTTGTTCGCCAAGAACTGGAGCAACGTACCCAGCGTGCTGCATTCTGGGTAATCTGCGAGAAACTCGGTCACCCGTCGATGACAATATGCGAGGACCGCCTCTACCGGTGCGGCCGAGGAGCGCAGACCGAGGTCGCCGGCCAGGCGGTGAACGACGAGGTTATTGTTGAGTCTGGCGCACATGTCATCCAAACACCTGCTTTATGGCTTTGTGCAACGCGACCCAGTCCTCGACGGTGAATGGCTTCGAATGCCGGTTGCTTCGGCGGGCGATGACGGAACGGTGCGCTTCGAGGAGTTCGATGGTGTCGGAATACGACAGATTCAGGCGTTCGGCGACTTTGGAGAGTTCCGGTGGGATCACGACTGGCTCCCCGCTTCCGGCAGAAGGTTGCGCCGTACCTCGCAGGAGGTAATCGACAGACGCGTTAAGGGCGTTTGCAATGCGCAGCAAATATTCGGAGCTGATGTTACGTTTGCCATTCTCCACGTCGCTTAGAAAGCCTTTGCTGATTCCTGTTTTCTCCGCCAGTTGATCTTGTGTGAGACGCTTGGCTTCGCGTATTTCGCGAATTCTATCGCCCGCACTCGGCATCGCACGTCCTCTCGGGTTTTTCCGTGGCCATTGTATCAGAGATTTCCGCTCTCAAAGAAGGAATATGCGGCTCTTGACTGTGCGAACAAGTATTCGCTATACTGTATGTACTTCGCTAATAGCGTTACGCACAGGAAGGCCACATGCCAAACGGGAAAACGCATTTGCTGGTGGGCGCGGGACTGGGATTCACGGCGTATGTGGTCTGCTGCCGTTTTTCGAATCGGCCTTTCACGCTGAGCGAAGCGTTGCTTGCCACCGGCAGTTGCGTTCTCGGGAGCGTCGCGCCGGACTTTCTGGAACCTGCGATCCACTCCTGGCACCGCGGGGCGTGTCACAGCATCGCCGCAGGCGGCGCCATCGGGCGGTTAGGGTGGGTTCCTTGGGCGGGCGGTGCCAATCCCGAGCTTGGGGGTCTACTGGCTAGCTTCTTCGCGCTCGGATACCTGTCTCACCTGTTCATGGATGCGTCTACGCCGCGAAGTGTGCCGCTTTTGAAGTGAGTTGCTGGGCCGGAGTTCAGTTTGTGTTGAGAGGAATCAAGGAGGAGCACATGAAATTCAGGATGATTACGGGCAGCATGCTTATAGTCGCAAGTCTGGTGGCCGTCGCGCTGGCGCAAGACAAAGCTGCGGTAAAAAGCGAGCAGCCGGGCCCCCTTTTCGCCGGAGGGCCGGTCGCATTCACCGTAAAGCTGAACGAACCGATGCCGAAAGGCGCGCATTTTGATTTGCGTATTTCGCCGGTAGCGGCAGACGAAGAGATCAGCCTGGGCTCGGGAGAAGCCGTGAACGGCTCTGACACGGAGTTTCGTGTCTCGGGAAAACTGCCGGAGGCGGCATTGCCAGGCGAATGGCATGTTTCCGTAATTTATCTGTTTCTTCCGGGAGCCGGCTGGACGCACAACACGATCAGCCCGAATGACCTGAGATTCAAGGTCGAAGGCACCGCCTATCCGATTCCCACCAAGGCGACGGTTACCGTCGATCGATGACACTCCGGAAAAGGTAGAACGATGAGCAACAAGAGCTGCAGGACAGGATTGGATCAGAGGTGCCGCGACGAAAACGGAACCATCCGTAAGAAACGGTCCGATACCTTAGTGCGTACGTTGCGGCAGGAGTACGGAGAGGATTTCGCTGCTGGAACACGCAGCGATGCGACCCTGGGTACTGTTCTGGAGCGAGCGAACGTGGACTCTTTGAGTCAGTATCGAAAAAAGGACAAGTGACAGAAAGCGCGCTCGCATCCGAGCAGCCGGACTATGTTGGTTGCTGGCTTTCTTGCTGTTCGAAGAGCGGCGCATCTCGACGAAAGGAGAGCAGATGGGGAGATACGAAATAACCTGCATCAATAAGAGAGGCGATCACTACGATCCTCACGAGAGGATCGAATTCATCGGACAACAGGGGAATTGGAGGATCTCGGAAGACAGGGCGATCCGGCGAATCGAATCGGGGCAGGACAGTTTCTACGTCAGCGTGGGCGGGAGGACCGTGAACGTGATCGTGGCGGTTCACAACGGCCGTAAGTACCTGAAGACCGAATCGGACGGCTACTCGCCGAATAACCTTTTGAATCTGAAAGAGTGCCACGGTTGTAAGGAAATTGCGTAAGAGCGTCTCGTCAGGCAGGGCAACACGGGTGTCAATCAAATCGCGAAGAACGGAATGAGCTATTTCGCAAAGAATCTAGGTCCGGGAGAGAAGGTTGTTTATGCAACCGCGTGCCACTGGATTGTGCTGGTTTGGCCGTTGTTTGCCGGGGCCGTGCTCGGTGTCGTTGGACTAACGCTGCTTGCGAATGGCTGGCTGGCAGCGCAGAAGGGCGTGTCCTATCCGGGCGCAATCGTGGTCGGCGCGATCGTGAGCATGGTGGCCGTTGCGCTGGTGGCTGGGGGAATCATTCGGCGGGTTTCCACCGAAGTGCTGGTCTCGAACAAGCGAGTACTGATTAAGACTGGATTGTTCTCCCGAAGGAGCATCGAAGTTCTGCTGACGCGGGTCGAGAGCGTCGGAATAAAACAGACGCTGGCCGGAAGGATCCTGGGCTACGGAACGGTGGTGGTGAGTGGCATTGGGGGAACGCGTGAAGAGTTTCAGCGAATTCGCCACGCAGGCGAGTTCAAGCGGAACGTCCTGGCGCAATTGAACGAGGCGAGCTAGCTTATCGGAGGGCGCACGCCGTAAGCCTGCAGGTCTTCCCGTAGTCGCAAGCCAGCTTTTGCTCACTTGTTCCGCTTCGTTTGGTTCGCTTTCCTTGCCGAGGCTCGCCGTAGCAGGTCAGGCGCGTTCATGCGCTCACAGGTCTGTTTGAAATCCTCAGTCGCGCCCCTCCACAGCAAATCGTCAATGGAGGTGAACACGGGAACATCGACGCGAAGTGTCGCGAGAGTGCGAAACAGCAGCGCATCTTCCCACGCGGCGAAAAGAGATTCGGCAAGGGGGCGCGCTCTCCGTACCATCGGATCCCAATGACGCCAATTTTTCGGAATGTCTTCCAGGTGAGGATATCGCGAGAAAACAGCGGCGGCGGCCTTGGATCCCCATCCTCGAATGCCGGGGTAGCCGTCTGCACTGTCGCCTACCACAGCTAGATAGTCAGGAATCGACGAGGGTTTTACTCCGAATTTTGCAATCACGCCAGTTTCGTCGCGGAGATTCTCCCGCCGACGGTCCAGTTGCACGACTCGCGAGCCCACCACGCATTGGCTGAGATCTTTGTCGGGAGTGCAGATAATTACCTGCCGAACGCGATTATCCTGAGCTGCTTTCGCCGCAGCCGAAGCAAGAGCATCATCGGCTTCGAATTCGATCATTGGCCACACCCGCACTCCCATGGATTCCAGCGTCTCCTCAAGAATTGGGAATTGCGACAGCAGTGCCGGGTCCACGCCTTCGCCAGTCTTATAGCCTCGGTAAAGATCGTTGCGAAAGGACTCAATCACATGGTCGGTCGCGACGCCGACGTGAGTTGCTCCCCCCTCAATCAGTGACAGAACCGACCCGAGCACTCCGCGAACTGCGCCGATCTCCTGACCACAGGTGTCTTGGGCGGACGGCACGGCGTAGAAGTAACGGAACAGTTCGTAGGTCCCGTCAATGACGTGTATATCCATGAACTCAGGTCAGTCAGCATGCAAGGTTGAACGAATGATCGTTTCCAAGCTGTCGCAATAAAACGATTCTTTCACGTCTCGCTAGCCAACTCCCTCCTTGATCACAGTTCGAGGGTCCTTGTGTTCAAGAAACGTGCAAGCGAGCCTTTGTTGGACCTTACTGAACAGATGCAAGGGACCAAGTTTCTAGCTTGGTTTGTTCTTCAATCTGTAGGACGTGCTCCTACCTCCCGCCTCCTCCGGTTCGAGGATACCCAGTTCAATCAACTCGTCGATGTCTCGAAGCGCTGTGCGTGAGGAGGCTTTCGTCAGCTTCATCCACTTTTCGCGTGTCAGCTTTCCCTCAAAGTCGCCAAGGAGTTTATTCAAGACTTTCTTTTGTCTTGGGTTGAGTGAAACATCCTTCTTTTTCAATTCCTGCCAGAAAGACTCTTTTGCGAGAGCACCGCTCGTGATCTCGTTCGAACGCTCAATCGCACGATCGAGGCATTCAAGGAACCATTTCAGCCATTCCGTGATGTCGAGTGAGCCCGACTGTGTCTTTTCCAGAATCTCGTAATAGCTCCTTCTCTCTTCGAGGATCTGCGACGACATGCTGTAGAAGCGCGGCGCGCTGCCATCCGAACGCGCGAGGCACATCTCGGCGATGGCCCTTGCGATTCTTCCATTGCCGTCTTCAAAGGGATGGATGGTTACAAACCAAAGATGAGCGATTGCTGTTTTGAGAAGAGGGTCTTTTTGCTCGTTGCTTTCAAACCATCCGAGGAACCTCTCCATTTCCGCATCAAGGCGATTAGCTGCTGGGGCCACATAGTGGACTCTCGGACGCCCGATCGGCCCTGAAATCACCTGCATAGAACCTTGACTGTCGTCCCGCCATGCGCCGATACGCAACTTGTCGGTTGTTCTGCGGACCCCAGGAAACAGGTGCGCGTGCCAGTCAAACAAACGCTCCTTGGTCAGAGGTGCCTCGAATCTCTGCGTTGCATCTACCATCATTTCGACGACACCCTCGACGCTACGATCCTTGTGCACCTTAACCCCGGCCAAGTCGAGCCCGAGTTTCTTTGCGATGGAGGAACGTACGCTTTCCGGGTCCAGCACGACGCCTTCAATGGCGCTCGACTTGATCGTCTCCTCGGTCAGCACCTTGAGAGTGGCGGTCCATTGCGACGCGAAGCCATAGCTCTTCATTCTTCCGAGTAGCAGCCCTTGCCGCAGTCTCACTTCCGAAAGAAGCGGCGCTATAGCTCCTGAGTCCCAGCTAAATCTCGGCCAGTCAGCAAGTTCGTGGATGTAGGGTCTCGCCATAAGCTCGCCATCTACCTCGCCATCATCCTAGCACATTCTCGCCATAAGCTAGCCATTATTCTCGCCAGATTTCGTTCGCATCTCACGGACTTCCCCAACTGCGCAAACTGATCGCTGCTATGTATTTGATTTGTTTAGACCTGCGGCCTTTGCTAGCACACAGCCCTGCCAGATAACACCGATCTGTCACGCCCGTTGCGATCCGTTTCGGCCGTCAATTCTTCCCGCTTCGCTCTGTCCTTTCCGTGAGTCCGTTGCGACTTGGTTCTCCTCTCCGGGTGAGAGAACCAACTCTCCACTCACAGAAAAGGACAAAGAAAATGAATTCAGAAAACATCAAAAACATGACAAATCAAGCCATCGAGCAGCTCATCGAAGCGCTGAAGGCTGGAAAGAGTGAGGCGCTCACAAACTACCTGGCCGCCGTGGCGAAGTTCCACTGCTACAGCTTCCAGAACATTCTACTCATCGCTCGGCAACGAGTAACTTCCGTGTAGCCCAGATCGTGATACAAGCGCGTTTCAGGGGACGTATTCGCGATTTAGCGTGGAATGCAAGCTCGCTGAGCGACTTAGCCTGTTGGCAACAGCTGACAGCTGCGGCTCAAACCGATCCAGGACACAGAAGGGATCATTGATCGGATTCTCTCTATGGTCCGAGCCGATTTGCGAGAGATATCACTGACTGCCGGCCCGCGTTCCGAGCAGAACGAACAAGCAGTTGCGTTGTTGCCCACTCGGACGTCATGTGTGAGCAAAGACATTCAGATCGGAACCGGCAAGCGGGTCCGGACCCTGGGTTTCCTGCGGGTCGTGAACAAGCGCATTATCGCCGATGCACTCACTTTTGAGAGGTTGAATCTGTTTGTCGTGAAGAGGATGCTTCAGGGCATTCATAGAAAACTCGGACTGTTGTCTTCCGCCAAGTTAATCGACTGGCAAGCACCGAGCCGTGTGGCTGAAAGCTCAATTTGGCTGACCGATCCTGCGGAGTCTCACCACACAATCTCTGCCCCTGCCGTGATGGACAATACCAACTGTTTCGTATAAACGACGAGGAAGAGCGACCCCGCCTCGGATGTCGCCCGATGTTTGGAATAAGCTCTTTCGAGCCCACTGAACCTGCGTTCCAGTAGTTATCTGCCTGCAAGAATCTCAAACGACACCGATGGCTGGAAAGCGGTCCGTCTCATTAAGTAGGTCTTCCGCTGGAGCCGCGCAAACGTTTCTCTGCAGACGGCAAGAGGGCAGCGAGGATGCGGCAGTCGGCGATGCGACCTTTTCCCGGACAGCCATTCTTGATGCGGCGCACTTGCGCCGCAAGCCGTCGCAGGTCGGCAATTTTCGCTTCAATCTGCTTCAAGTGATTGTCTGTGATGCGATCGATGCCCGAACATCTCCTGCGCGACTGAACCGAAAGACGTAGAAGATCCCGGAGTTGGTCCAGAGTAAAGCCCAGGTCGCGACATCGCCGAACGAACTGAAGGCGGCGCAGGTGTTCCAATCGATAGATTCGATAATTTCCTTCTGTGCGCGGCGGGGCGGGCATGAGTTTCACGTGCTCGTAATAGCGAATCGTCACCACCCCGACTCCCGTGGCCTTCGACAACTCTCCGATGCTGAACCGCTCGTCTGAATTCATGTGCTTGACCCTATAGGCACTATAGACCTCATGCTCGAACAGGGCGAGGCTACCATGAACAGCCGTTGCCAAAACAGGATTGCGGTCAGCACCTCTATCCGCGCTTCCTGGAAAATGCGACACGAATTTCGGGAGGCATGTCGGTCATGAAATTCGCGCTTTTGGGGGCCTTGCTACTGTGCTGCACCGGTGCTTTCGCTCAGTCGGTGGACGAGGAGCCGAAACAAGTCGCGGTCGTCGAGCTTGGAGGAGCTGCTGAGCGGAGTCTCACCGAGGGTAACTCGAGCTTCGGTCCGACAGTTGCGGTTGAGGTTACCCCCATTGAGAATTGGCTGGAACTTGAGGCGGGCGTTACCCCGCTCTTCAGGCGGCACTCAACGGAATGGAGCACCGACCTCCTCTTCAAAAAACCTTGGACCTTTTCTCCGAAATTTGAGTTCATGCTTGGTATTGGTCCCGAGTGGATTCACACAAACGCGTACGGCAAAAAGATGAACTCCGCTGGTCTCGAGTTCGCCCCTGATTTCATGTTTTGGCCATCCAAGAAACACAGATTCGGCTGGTATTTCGAACCGGCTTACGACTACAAATTCGGAGCGGGGCATGAGCACTCACTCGGCATAAGCGGAGGGCTCCTCATTTCTATTCCCTAGCGTTGCATCAATGAACGACTCGGCCAGTTTGGATTTGGCACCCCGACACGTGGACGCGTGGCCCCCATCCAGGCTTGCCGCTTTCCTCTTATACCTAACGATTATCCTATCGCTGAACGTTGCTGTACTTGAACAAGTCGTGTTGCTGCTCGCGGGGACGAAATCGAACAAGGTTGTGACGACCGGCTTATGCTGTTAGTCAAAGGCGCAATTTGCTTACGCCCACGCAGGACGGCGGTTTTTCAATTCATTCTGCTCTGTTTGTACTCACCACTTTTCATTTGTTTTGAACAATATACCGCGCTGTGATTTGCAACAAAGTACCTCATTTGCAAGGCTAGAGTGCACCGAGAGTGCACCGGCGATAAAGTCCTTTCACCTTTTCAGCGAAACTAATTCTTACACATTACTCGATGTCCTGAACGCTTTCGCGGAGCTTTTCAATGTCCGCTTTGATCTCAAGAGACAAACCCGTGATTGCTAGAGCTTCACTTTCGACACCAGGCGTTTTTGAGAGCATCGTGTTGACCTCCCGGTGCATTTCCTGCAACAGGAAATCGAGCTTCTTCCCTAGTTCTCCAGTGTCATCCAGCAATTTTGTGAATTGCGTGAGATGGCTCTGCAGACGATCTGTCTCCTCAGTAATGTCACTCCGCTGGCCACACCCCTCCAGAAAGGCCATTGGTGCCCCTTCTGTGCTCGTGTCGCCCCGCTCACATTGGCACTTCTCCAAGAGATGGCCGGCCGGAAAGGCGGCCGTTGCCTTTCGGTTGGCCGATCAGGCATCGTAGTTCATCGCAAGGTCTAGCTCTCGAATATCCATGCCGTGCAAACCGAGTTCGCCATCCTGGCGAGTATTCCCCAGCCACGAACATTGGCGTGCCACGAGATTAGCCGATTTCATTGGCGACCATTTCCGCGAAAAAACACGCAATCCGTACAAGTGGAAGCTTTGCCGTCGCACTCTTCACCTCGAGTTTCAATGCTGCTTATGCTTTTCATGGACGCCCTGCCCAGCAGTGCTAGGTATCAAAGCCCCGCTTACAATCATTAACCTCGGCCAGGCAGTACGAAGAGTCCCAAACACAGGACGGAAATTGCGCGATTCAGAACTCAAGACGAAGTTGGAACGCGATCATCCGCGGAGTGCTGTCTCCCCCGAGACCCACGCCGAGCAAGCCGGTTGGCGGGGATGTGGTGTAGGTTAGCGCTCCAAAGCCCGTCTGGGTAGAAGGCTTCCCTGGAATCCCGGCAAGGACCATGCTCGGAAGCCCGAAATTGGGATGGTTGAAGACATTGAAGAACTGGGTGTCGAAGCGCAGCCTCACGTTTTCCGTTACGCGAAACCATTTCGTCAGATACAAGTCGCTCCAGACAAAATCAGGACCCCGGAGAGCATTGCGGCCGAGATTGCCGAACTGGCAATTCTGGGGACTGTCGCCCCCGTAGCAGGCCCCGGTGCCGGGATCCACTGTGGAGACGAACGCATTTGGATTAAGCCATTGCACCGTACCTGGTTGGGTTATGCCGGGAATCGGTTTGTGTTCATAGAGCGGAACACCAGGAATCACACTGGCGAATTGCGGCCCACTCCCGTTAACAATCCCATCGCCATTCGCGGAATATGGCGTGCTGAGGACGGAGAATGGAATGCCACTGTGCCAAAAGAAAGTTCCGGAAACTTGCCAGCCGTTGAGGGCATGGGCTAAAGCGCGGTTCTTGAAATTCAGTGGCAGTTGGTAGACGTATTGGGCGTTGAGATTGTTGCGGATGTCGTAGTCACAGGGACCGTAGTCGCGCGCCAGGTCGCCGGGAAGCGGAGCGAGGATTCCACCGGCCGAGAACTGCAGGAAACCGCCGTTGGAAACGGTGTCCATGCACCGGCTCCACGTGTAGTTCAGTTGGCCCATCAAGCCGTGGCCGAGGCGTTTGATTGCGGTGATTTGCAAGCCGTCATAATGACTATTAGCTCCAGTGGAAAATTGGGTTACCGCGGCAAAGCGGGGATCGGAGGACTGCGCATAAGGAAACGGAGCGAAGCAACCTTGGCATACGGTTTGGTACCCGTTCACCTGGGTGAGATACGGCTGGTTTACGGCGCGGGTGCCGACGTATTGTGCCTGGAGGCTTGCCGTCTGGCCGAACTGATGTTCCAGGCCGAGACTCCATTCCATAAAATAAGGCGCGTGAAGCTTTCCATCGGGAACCGCCGTGATGTTGACCGGTGGAAGGCAAGTTGCGGGATTGGAAAGAGCGGAGGCGCAGGAGAGTTGGCCTTGCGGGAAGCCGGAAGTGAAGGTCTGATTGGCAGCGACGGTGGCGCCGACGGCGCTGTTCGGCACGCCAGGTGCGAGGGCCGTGCCGCCGACAGTTCCGAGAAGGCCCCCTTGGAAGGTTTGGACATACGGTGGATTGACGCCGACAACGTCGGCGATGGTGCCGGGCAAAATGTCGCTGAAAAGGCCGAAGCCGGCGCGAAGGACGGAGTTCGATTGGAATTGCCAGGCGACGGCCGAACGCGGCTGGAGAATGGCGAGGGGTGTAGAGGAGAAAATGTTGCCGAGGCCGGTGTGGATGGCCGCGTTTAAAGGCTGGTTCACATCGTGGGAGATGGAATCGAACGAACCGGTGAGGCGGGCGATCTGCTCATGGGGGTTGAGCGGATTGGAGTTGAAGGTCCCACGCAAACCAACGGTCCAGGTGAGCTTTTTGGTTAGCTTCCAGGTGTCCTGGGCATAGAGATCGAGATTGAGGAAGTTGAACGGTTCGTTGGCGGAAGTGGGAAACGTTTCCGTGGCGGTGGAGGCAACGCCATAGATGAATTGCGGGAGCGTGGCATAGGTCACCGTGGGAACGGAACCTTCGCCGAAGTCATAGTCGTTCAGCCGAAAGATCCGCGTGTTCGTGCCGAAGCGGAATTCGTGCGCGCCATGGCTCCACGCCAGGTTATCGTTCATAAAGAACCGGGAGGCGCGCCGGCCTTGGACCCAGGTGTTATCCAGACCGCCGAGCGTCGTGAAAGGGGCATTCGCGCCGCTGCCCTGCAAAACGATGGGAAACGCGGAAAGTGTCTTCTGAAAATCCACAGGACCGAATAGGCTCTCGTACCAGGAAAACGCGGGGTTGAAGTAGTTCACCAGATTCTGAGAAAAAACATGAGTGTAACCAGCGGCGAAAGAATAGAGCGGCTGGGGGGAGACCGCGTTGAACAACGGGTTGATGGGATCTGTGAAAGCTGCTTGAACACCGGTATCGGCCTGGAAGCGGAACCACGTGGTGTTGTCCTGATTGATGTTGTAATCGATGCGCGCCGTCTGCACCTGCTCATGATCGTCGCTGGAATGGGACACGCTTTGACGATTGGCGCAGCCGTTTCCATCGTTGGGGACTGCGGGAGCGACACCGCCCGTGTCGAATGGACATCCGAGAACAGTGAGAGGCGTGCCGCTGGTATTTCCGTAAAGGGAGAACATTTTCTGATAGAACGGCGCCGATTGCGGAGAGGGTTGATAGACGGAGCCCGTCACGGAATCGATGCCACCTAAAGGAAGTTCCTGCAACACATAATTCTGGAACGCGGGAGTGGGGACGGTGGTGGCCGTGACGATGGGAAGGGCGATCCGAACCCACTCGCTGTCGAAGAAGAAAAACAGCTTGTCGTGAAGAATCGGACCGCCCAAGCTCCCGCCGAAGTGGTTGACGGTGGAACGTGGCTTGTGGTTTCCAGGAGTCGAATTCGTGAAATAGTTGGCGGCGTTGAACTTGGAACCATTCCACAATTCATACAGATTTCCATGAAACTGATTTGAACCGGACTTGGTGACGTAGTTGACCTGCGAAGCGCCGTAGCGCCCCTGGTCGACCGAATAGGAGAGTGTGTTCACGGTCACTTCCGCGATCGAGTTCAAGCCGAGGACCAGATTTGTTGAGAGCCCGCTGTTCAGATTCGTCAGCGGATCATTCGTTTCGAGGCCATCGACGATATACCCATTCGAGAGAGCAGGCAGCCCATTAAACTCAACGTTGCCATACCCATTCGTACCGCCAACGAAATCATTGCCGCTGCCTGCCGTATTGATGAGTGCGCCTGCGGCAAACTGAAGGGGGTAAGTTAGGTCGCCGCCCGGATTAGGCAGGTTCTCGAGTGCTGGTGCGCTCAGGTTCGTCGAAGTGTTTGCGTTTTCGGAATTGATGAGGGGCGGTTCCCCGCTAACTTCAACTCTCTGCTGGGATTTGGCTACCTTCAGCATGAAATCGACGGTCTGCTTTTGTCCTAAACCCGAAAGTACCCTGTCATTCTGTTGCGGATCGAAGCCATCTGCCTCTGCTTTGACCGAGTAAGCCCCGGGTTTTAGCTGCGGGAAATTGAAGCGTCCCTGCCCGTCGGTCGTGGCACGGCGCTGTAGGCCGGTTTCGCGATCGGTAATTGTAACCAGAGCGCCGGAAATTGCCGCACTTGTCGCGTCGGTGACTTGGCCCACAATCGCGCTGGTGGTTTCGCCTTGCGGTAGGGCTTTCGCCGGACAAAATAGCGCGACACTCACCAAAACAACAATGAGGAGAAGAGCGCGCGGCATGAGCGAAACGCCTGCTTTCTTGATACGGCTTGGTCTGAGAGCAATTGCTCACGGAACAAGTGTCGCAGCCTCGTCAAGACAGCCACAACAGATGGATATATTAAGCATAGTTAAGCCTTGAAGTAAAGCATAGTGTATCCTGGCAGGAAACGCGTGCCATCGGCGGGAGCTGTCACGCACGGATTGGTGGTAAGCTATGCGCAGGCACAGGCTTCCATCGAAATCATGATGATTACGATTTCCAAGGAAAATTATCTGAAAGCCATTGCGGAGGCCGAAGCGGAAGGTAACACCGTAATCTCCGCCCTCCTGGCTCATTGGCTTTCCGTAACGCCGCCTGCCGTGACCGCTGCCCTCAAGCGACTGAGGAGAGACGGTCTGGTCACGATGACCAAGGGCGGTCGAATTCAACTCACGCCCGAAGGGCGGAAGGTCGCGGAACGGACGATCCTTCGCCATCACCTCATCGAGCGCATGCTTTCCGAGATTTTCGGGATGGAGTGGGTTGACGTTCACGAAGAAGCGGAACGTCTGGAACATGCCGTTTCTCCAGCATTTGAGGAGAAACTCGTCAAACTTCTCGGCCATAAAGAAACCTGCCCTCACGGGAATGGGTTGGCGGTGATGAGCCCCGCGCAACGGCGGAAAAAGGGCCAGAGATTGCTGAGCGAGGCCGAGGCCGGCTCCAGCTACCATGTGTGCAGCGTGTACGAGAGAGACCGCAAACTCTTGGAGTTTTTGCAGGAAACCGGAATCCGTCCGGGGATTCATTTGAAGGTCGAGTCCCGGAACTACGATGGAACATCCATTCTCAAGATTGAAAACAAACGAATGGCCCTGGGTTCCCCGGTGGCGGAGAAGGTCTGGGTGGCCCAGGAGCGCTAGCGCACCTTTCTTAAGCCAAGTTAATACGTTCTGATATACTCTGGTTAATGCGTGAGAGCATATCTGTGCATCTCCCACCCAGCGATGCAATGCTTGGAGAATCGAGTGGTACTACGAGGAAGCGCTCGTGAACTTAGGGCCTGTGTCCGGACTAGCGCCGCAAGCCGCCCCCCAAGAAGATGTCGTTATCACCCATGAGGACGTGGATCGCGCCCATGATCGGGTGCGAGTTTCTGCAGCGCGCGCCAAGCGGGGCTCGTTCTCCAAGCTCCGTCTTTTGTGGCTGCTCGTCGGACCCGGAATTCTCGTGATGCTTGGCGAGAACGATGGTCCCAGCATGATCTCCTACGCTGCGACTGGCGCACGGTTCGGAATTGGATTCTTCATCCCCTTCGTTATTCTTACGTTTTGTATGGCCATTGTCGTACAAGAGATGACCATGCGCCTCGGTTCCGCCACCCATCGTGGTCACGCGGAGCTAATCTTTGTCCGCTTTGGGCCGTTCTGGGGCTGGTTTTCCATGATCGATCTGGGTATCGGCAATTTCCTGACGCTAATCACAGAGTTCATCGCTATCCGCGCCGGCCTGGGATTTTTTGGCGTACCGCCGTGGGCCGCGGTCGGCAGCGCACTGTTGTTCTTGTGCTTGGCCGTAGCGATGCACCGCTACTGGACGTGGGAACGAACCCTGCTTGCCTTCGCCATATTCAATCTCGTCTTCGTTCCCGTTGCACTGCTGACACACCCGAATTGGCATTCGGTCGGCAATGCTCTCGTCACCTGGAGGCCGCTCCCTGGCGGGTTGACCCAAGATACGCTGATCATCGTGCTAGCGGATATCGGGGCCACGGTGACGCCGTGGATGCTTTTCTTTCAGCAAAGCGCAACGGTCGACAAGGGGCTCACCACAAAAGACATCCATCTTGGCCGCATCGATACCGTCATTGGGGCTGCTTTAGCGGCCATAGCTGCGGTCGCAACCATACTTGCCACTGCCCCATTATTCGCTCACCACATGACTGCCGAGAATTTTCAAGGAGCCGAGTTCGCGCAAGCACTCCAGCCGTTGATAGGGCACTTCGGTGCGGCATTGTTCGCGCTTGGCATCGTAGAGGCAGGAATGGTTGCGTCTGTGACGATTTCCATTTCTTCCGCCTATGCGTTCGGAGAAGTTGCCCGCAGACCTCACAGCCTGAACCTGCCCGTCGCGGAGGGAAAAGCTTTCTACTCTGTGTTGTTTCTTTGCGCGGCAACCGCCGGCGCCATCGTCCTAATCCCCGGTCTCCCTCTCGTCTATGTGGTTCTGCTGGTCAACGTGGTCGCGGTGCTGGCCATGCCGCCCGCGCTGGTATTCCTGTTCATGCTCGCGAATGATCGCGACGTCATGGGCGATCTGGTGAGTCCGCGGTGGGCGAACGTACTCGCTACCGGCGTCGTCGTTTTTCTCACACTGGCTGGCCTGCTCTTCGGCATTAGCGTGATTGCGCCGAATGTCTTCGCGTTTTTAGGTGGCAAGTAGAAGGACCCAAAGATGCCTTCAAAAGACAAAATCCACAGTACGATCACTTCCTCGGACCAGCAATTGGTTCTGTCTTCCCTCGAACCGGAACAGCTCGCCCTACTGAAAAAGCACCTGATTCCCCGGCGGCGGCTGAAAGGTCCTGAGAAGCTCGTGATGTGGTCTCTTCGAATCTATCTGCTGTTCATGATGCTGGTAGTCGTATACCAGGTGTGGACCAGCCTGCATTAGTGCATTTAACCAAAGCGCGGTGGAACCATGACCGCCGCGCCTTGTCGAGATACAATCCCACTCATGCCTTCCTTCTCTCACTCCGGCCGTCGCAGGCGGTGTCCGAGGCCTCCTCGCCAGGCCCATTTCGCGGATACACTCGGCATAGTCGGACTTGGACTATTGGGACTTGCCTGTTTATCGGCAGTGCCGGCCCAAGTCCCGCCGGCTCCAGTGCGTCGGTACCTCGGCATACCGACAGAGGCCTTCGATTTCGTAGCCGCCATGCAACAACAGGACATGTGGTGCTGGGCAGCCTGCGTCCAAATGATCCTCGGGTATTATGGCATTCGTCTGACGCAAGAGCAGATCGTGTCCCGTGTTTTTGGGCAGCCCTTCAATGAGCCGGCAAGCGACGAGGTAATCAGCGCCAGCTTGAACGGCTGGGGACTGACAGAACAAGGGAAGCGTTTCGTCGTTCAATCTCGAGTGCTTGCGGGCCCTCCGGCGCCGCCTATTTTGTTCCGAGAACTGGCCAATCGTCGTCCCATTCTCCTCACATTCAATGCCGGTCTTGCTGTCGGGCAGGCCGTTGTCGTCACAGCGGCAAGCGCGATCGGCCGCCACATCGTTTCTTTGGTTTATCGCGACCCGGCGGTGGCACCCAGCAGTTCCGACGCCCACGGGAGGATCGAGCTTTCTTTTGAAGAACTCGCCGCTCTCCTGCCCATGAGCCGAAGTCATTGGCTTGTTTCGGTGCACCGGGCGTAACCAGATGCGCCGACGTTAGATCGTTTACTTCCTCACCTTGGGCTTCTTCCAAGGTTCTCCCGGTAGCAGTGCCACGAGCCGCGTCGAGACCACCTCCGCCGCCTCTTCACGGTCGTATTTGTAGGAAGCTGCCAATAACGGGCCGATGTCAGCGATGAACTGCGCGTTGCGGAATTTGCTCGCCAGGTTTCGCTCGAACTGCGCCCGCGTCACCCGGTGCCCTTCCCGTTCCATGTACTTGCCGAACGCCTTGACGATTCGGTCCGGATCCACCTTCATCGCTTCGAGCGCCACCGCAAGATCGAACAAGTCACGGCCCTTCCTGCGCTGGTACAGCGCACGCAGCTTGGTCGCCAACAGCTCTTCGAGTTCGTAGGTCACAATGCCCGCCGAACCGCGGAACCATTTCGAGTCGACAGCGAAGGGCACCTTCTTATAGCCAAACACCGTGAAGTGTTCGCGCGAGTTGATTTCCACTTTCAGGCGGAGTCGCAGGGGCGGAGCGTCCTCGGAGGCGAAGCGGTAGTTCAAAGTGACTCTTCCTTCGCTTTGCTTGCGCTGGGGTTCACCGAGCCACGGGTCAAGGGTCTTGTGCAGAGCGGTCAAGACGGGTCCGATCGCACCCGCTTCCATCTGCACGAGGTCAAGATCCTCCGAATAGCGAGCCGCCTGTCGGAAATGCAGTTTGTGGAGCGCCGTCCCGCCCCGGAAAGCCAGCGCGCTCGCCAGTTCGCGTTGCGAATAGATTTCCACCAGCGCGCGGCTGATGATCAGGTCCTGCTCGACCTGCGAGTCTTCTACCCAGGGGACCTTGGACCGCCACGCTGTGATGTAGTCGCGCGGGATCACGTTTCCGGCTCCACGCGGGCGTTCACATACAGCCGCCAGTCGGGAGCGCGGCGCACGCGCGCGCGTCTTGCGCCCGGCACCAGCGCGGCCCAGTCCCGCGCATGGCGATGAACATACTGCTTCAGTCCTGCGGCCGGTCCTTTTGCGCCGACGAGTTCCAACAGATAGCCCAGCCGCTGTGCCCATGGCAGTGGTGCGGTCTTTGCTACCAGAGCCAACTGCTTCGCATCGATCTTCTCCGCCAGCTCAGAAAGAACGGTGGCCACTTGGTCCAGTCCGCCCACATGCTGCGGATAGCCAGCCAGGTCCAGCGCGGTGGCCTCCGCGGTTGATACCTGCACGGTACCGCGCGGTGTGTTGAAACTCTGCACCGGAACTTTTCGGAGTCCCTTCCGGGCGATGAAACGGACTCTCACAGACCCTACATCGATGGGCCGCTCGTTTTTCTCGACCATGGCCTGAAAGACCTGAGGCCGGTGGTGCGCCGCGCCATGGTATTGCGCGGCCGTAAGCAGCCCAGCGTAGTAGCGGGTCTTGCGCCACGCCATCAGGGCGGGAAGGAACTGGTCCGCCGGCAGACTTCCGAGACTCCGGTATTCGGGAGGAATCACCACGTAGAATCCTCGCGCCGGGCTGGCCACCAGTCCCCGTCTCGCGAGGCGATGCAGGCTGAGCCGCGCCGCATTCCGCGACACCCCGAGCGTTTTGGCCATCTCCGCAGCGGAGAAATGATACCGTCCCCCCGCCGCCAAATCCGATATGTACTGCCCAGCTTTTGCCACCGTAGTTCCGACTCCGCTCGCAGATTGTATCAGTTTACGACATTTTGTGTAAGTGTTTACGGAATTCCGCCCTTCGTTTGTGAAACCTGCAATCCCGTTGGTCCCTCGGCAGGAATCCCTGAATTTCCACCTGCTGCTGGCCTTCCTGGCTAAACCCTGCGCCTGATCCGCCCGCTTCTTCCGTCAAGCCTCTGCGCTTCGCTCCGATGAACGCCAAACCCGCGGGCTTGACGGCGCGGGCGGACAGGCGCTTCAGCCCGCCACGAAGGCCATTTGCTTCGTATGCGCGGCTCAGGCCGCGCCTCTGCGGAGCAAAACCCTAGTTCCACAAAGGAGAAATGCCGTCATGCAGAAAACCAGCAAGCAACCGTTGTTTGACCTGGGCCAACTCGTCGCTACACCCGGCGCGCTGGCCGCTCTCGAAAAAACCGGACAGAGCGCGATGGAGTTCCTGTCGCGCCACGTCACAGGCGATGGGGAGAACTCCCCAAGGAGGACCGGGACGAGAACCAACTCAGCTTGGAAAAGGGATTCCGCCTCCTTAGCAGCTTCCGGACTTCGGCGGGCGACAAACTCTGTGTCATTACCGAAGCGGACCGCGCCCATACCACCTTGCTTCTGCCCGAAGAGTACTGAGAGCAAGCACTTCACGCAGTCGTTTTCGCGCCTTGTGCAATTGGGACTTTGAATTCCCGACCGAACATTCAAAGATGCTTGCAATCTCATTGTGTTCGTAACCATATAGATCGTGAAGGATGAACATGGCCCTATAGCCCTCAGGTAGCTCCCTAATCGCGGCCTGCAAATTGATTCGATCGAACAACCCGCTCAACCGCATGTCCGTAATCCCAATTTGGACTTGTGTCGAACTGATCTCGTCGTCGCATTCGGTGGGACTCTCGAGCGAACTCATCGTTAGCTTCTTTTTGCGAAATCTCATGAACACCAGATTGGCCGCCAACCGGTAGAGCCACGAAGAAAAGGCCGATTCGCCCCGGAACGTGTGAATTTTCCGAAAGAGCTGCAGGAAGACATCCTGCGTAAAGTCTTCTGCCTCCGCCGGATCACGTACCAGGCGCAGACAGAGTGCATACACGCGCGGGGAGTGAAGCCGATAGATATGTTCAAAGGCTACCGGGTCACCCTGCTGCGCCAAACGAATCACCTCGTGCGAGGAAGGGCCTCCAGAATTCAGAATCTTCTTTTGTCCCGGCTTGAGGCCGGGACTCGATCTTCTCCCTTTCGAGAAATGCTCCATCTTGCTCGAAGAAGTCCGCGGGAAGCCAGACTTTTCGCGCATGTTTAACGGGCTAGTGGAGCCCCCGGGAGCGCAGTGTTCGTGTAGCATGGTCATCCTCTATTCCCAGACGCGGCATTGCCGCGCGCTGCTGCAAAGAGTCACGATAATTCAAACAATCAGCGGTTCGCGAGGTGCGCCAAGGCCGCGACCGATAACTGCTCAAACGGACCTTGCCTACAACGAGTCCCCGTCTTCCAGCGGCTGCGTCTCCTGAGATTTACGCACTTCGCGCACCACGAACCCCGCTTAACCTTTCCTGGTGACGCCTTCCAGCGGTGACCGAGCGCGCATTCCCATCGGAGTGGGGTGTCATTATTGCTGTAGCGCTCCGACAGACACTTGCCGCCCCGCCGGGCCGCTAGCGAGTGAAACTGCTCGAGAGTCAATTTCTGATTTCTGGCGCAAACTGGACACCAAGAACCTCTTCTCACGGATACCGGCACCGCACGCCAGCAATGTCCTTTTTCGCACTGCCATATCAGCTTGCTCTTCGAGTTTATGTATTCACTTGAAAGGCAATGGCCTCCACGCCGTTGCGCCAGCTTCTCCATTCTCTCGATGGAGTCTCTTATGCCGAACTTACGTCGCAGGTTGTAGCATTCCAGGCACCACGTTCCGCGCTTCCGTTTGCCTCCTTTCACATTCGTGGGCGTCGCTTTCCACCGGTGTCGCCGCCTACATTCCCACAGCAGTGGTTCGCGATTGTTGATGTATACGGTGGAGAGACATTTTCCTTCGCGCCTTCGCGCAAGCCGGTGCATCGCTTTGAGTTCGAGTCTCTGATTGTGGACGCAACAGGGACACCACTTCCCGCTCCGAATGGACGCTGGCGTGGCTGTCCATTTATGGCCTGCCTCGCACTTCCAGCGTAGATGTGTCCCTACATTGACGTACTTGGTCGACAGGCAGCGGCCTCCTCGTGAGGAGGCGATCTCCACCATCGCATCCAGCGACAGGCGGGCCACATGAGCGCAATGTGGGCACCATTGCCCTAGCTTTATTAGTACAGGAGCCGCCTCCCATTCGTGTCCAGCTGCGCACCGCCAGCGGAGCTTTGTATGATTGTTCAAGTATTGATCGCTTACGCATTCCCCTCCGCGATACGCAGCCAATTCCTGCATTTCATCGAGAGTCAGCCGTTTTCTACGCGCACAAGCCGGGCACCAGCTACCTTTGTTCACATTCGTGGGCATTGCATTCCACTCAGGTCCGCTCCGGCACCTCCACCGCAACGGAATTCTCGAGTTGATGTATCGTCTCGAGATGCACTTCCCACCTCGCCGCTGTGCGAGCCGTCTCATCTGCACCAGAGTAGACTTCCTCATATCCGAAGCCTCTTAAGAGCTACGGGCCATCCTGGGCCCACCCCCTCACCCCTGTTCGGTTTCATGTGTGGCGGCTGTGACCTCGATCCTTTTCGCGTGCGAGGTCCGGTGAAGAAAGATAGATGCAAACCAAATTGAACGAATGAAGAAGCCTCGCGAGCGCCGGTCCAGCGCGCTCGCGGGGCCTGTTTCGGGGGAGAATCTTAGAAGTGGAAGCCTAATTCCACCGTTTCGGTCCGTGGCGTCACATAGTGCGTGCCGCTAAAAGTGGAAATGAAGTTGTACAGCGCCTTTTTGTCCGTCAGGTTGATAACCGTGAAGCGCAAACTCCATCTATAACGGTCGGTATTGAATAGATTGTCATGGCCCACGGCAATGTCGAACAGGTTCCGCGGCTGGATGCGTTGCGGATTGTGGTCGTCATTCTCCGTGCCAGGGGCCGGGATGGATACATACTTAGCGCCATACTGTGTCGCCGGGCAGATATTCGGTACGCCTCCGTAACTGATCGGGGTCGTGGGGGTTGCATATACGTTCCCGCAGAAAAGTCCCGCCTGGAACTGTTGGTCGGGCGTCAATCCCGAAACATCGACGAGATTTTCGGGCCCGCCGCCGTTCGGCCCGTTCGGGCAAGATTCACCGCCAAAACATGGCACCGGACCGGCCACCAAGCCGCTATCGTAGCGCCAGTTGAAGCCGATCCATGGTGCGAACTTCTTCCATGGTGCTTGGTACTGTAAGTGCGCGGTCATGTTGTTCAGTTCGTCGTGGTCGATTCGAAAGACAGAGGGTCCCCCGGGCGTCGGGGGCGTGGCACCAATACCGCTAACCTGTGGAGTAAAGAATCGTGCCGCCACGCTGGATGTCACCACATACGCCGTAAACCCGTGGGTGTTCGGTACGGACAGGCGGATGGCATAGCCGGGGATTTTCGAGTTGTGCCACTCGATGGGATACGTGATTGGGGTATCGCCCAATACGCTGAAGTCGAACGCGTTGTGCGTATACTTCCAGATGTACTCGCCATCGACGACTAGGTACTTTCCGAAGGCTTGCCCAAGACCGGCGTGGAATTCATTGCGGAAGCCCGGGCTTAGCGGCGGCAAGCTTGACGAGATGCACTGACCGCCGGGAACCGACAGCTGAAGGTCGAAAATCACAGGGTCATTGCAACCGGTGCTGGCAAGAATCAGGTTCTCGTTAAACGGCGTTTCCATGGTGCGCGCGTAGGAAAGGCGCAGCACCGTGTTGGTCTGTTTAATGTTATAGGCAACACCCACGCGAGGTTGCAGTTGCTGCGCGCTCGATATGCCACGGTATATATCTTCGCGCAACCCGAGGTTTACACTCCAATTCTTTACCGTAATCGTGTCCTGGATAAACAGCGCTGCCTCTTTAATGTTCGCGTTCCTGCTAAAAGTGTACAGACCGCTGGTGGTTTGTCCCGTGGGGCAACCGTCAGATAGCGGCAACGGGGCCGTTCGAGTCAAGTCGTAACAGCCGAGGAGAGGTATAAAGGCGGGATTCGGCGAACCACCAGGATTACTGATCCCACCGCAGGCCGCCGGATCGGTCAAGATTGGGTTTGTATTCAGGCTTCCATCCGCATTCAAGCAAACCGCGTTTACCGTCGGGTCGACGATACCGAAGTGATCGTTTTCTGAAAGCGCTGTGTTCTCGAAGTCGACTCCCGCTTTGACGTTGTTCTTGCCCTTCACGTACGAGACGCTTGCGCGGATTCCACCATTCGTCAATGTGCGGTACTGACTAACAGTCTCAAATTGTAGATCCGGTGTTTGATCGGCGAACGGGTCCGCGCTTGGGTAGTAGTTGTATCCATCCCGCCGCACCCACCCCGCCAGCGTGAAAACGGTTTCAGGATTGATGAGACGCGTCCACGACGGCGCTATGTTGAATGTACCGATCTTGGACCGCTGATCCTGGGACCCCACGGGCTGGCCGGTTGGCCCCAGACCTCCGCAATTGCCCGCTTGTCCCGGCGGGCATATCGGGGTTGCCGAGTTGAACGTCCATCCTGTGGCAAATTCCGCGTCGTAGGAGTTCGGCGTCTGGAACCAGGAGCGGCTGTAGGCGAAATTGAGACTAATGGTCTCCGCTGACGAGGGCTTATAGTCGAACCGGTCGAACACGTTTTGTTCGTTCCCTTTACCGTGGAAGACGGTGAATTCCGGCCCATCGAGAAAGCGGCCGGTGTTCAAGCCGTTGACCGAAATAAAGTTGCCCCACCTGTCCCCGCCGTAGGACAACTCGAACCCGCCGTTTACCGTTCCAAACGAACCGTAGGAGGCCGTTACTTGGCCATGAGGTGGTGTGACGCCCAGGCCCGAGCGCGTGGTCACCACAATTACCAGGCTGGTCTTACCTCCGAATTCAGCAGGCGGTGCGCCAGAGATTACTTCTAGAGATTGGATCGAATCCGACGGAAGTTGGTTGGAGAACACTTTGCTCTGCTGATCCGTGATCGGCTGTCCATCCACGGAAAACGAGTTCGATGCATGGTCGCCGAGTCCGTGAAATAGCCCGTTTGAATCTGCCGCCACACCCGGCGTAGTAAGTGTCACAAGCGAGCTCAGCGACGAGGACTGGCTCTCCAGCGGCACGTTCTTGAAGAGGTCGCGGTCCACGTCTGTATGGAACGTGGGATCGTTCTCGACCAAGTCCGCGCCGTTCGCCTCCACCGTTACCGAAGTCACCGAGGCTCCGACTTTCAAGCCAACCTCTACCTTAGTCGGCACAACCGAGCGAACTTCCACGTCTTGCGTCAAAGTCGCAAAGCCACTCGCCGTCACCGTCATGTGATAGCCGTTAAACGGGACGTTAGTGAAACGGAAAGAGCCGTCCGCCGTAGTGCTCGTGGTACGCGTATAACCGCTGACTACGTCGCTAATTTCCACCGTGGCCTTCACGATCGCTCCCCCCGATGGGTCCTTGACCACCCCTTCTATGGAGCCGGAGTTCCCACCCTGTGCAAAAGCGCCAAGAACAAAAATGAACAGAGAGAGCACGAGCACGACATAACTTCGAAAACCGTAATACATTATTCCTCCAAGCCCCGTTGGGAGCGATTTAGAATGAGCGTTGGTAGGCCCGCTAACGAGAAGCGGTCGCGCGGCTGAATGGGGCCGACGCTAGATTCCTTCGAATAAATCGCGATTTAGAGCTGGACTTCCGTTGGAGGCGCGCGAGCGGGGAAACCGAAGGAGAACTCTTCCTCGTGAACAAAAAGAGTCGGCTGCTCGACCGGTCCGGTCGGCACCAGGGCTGCGAATGGCACACATACCGTCGCCGTCGCCAGAATGCCTGCGTGTGCGATTTGGCACAGTTGGCAAACCGCTTGTTCCTGTCCATCGGGATGGCTATGGGAAACGGTCTGAATGAGGAAAATGAGCGCGACAACAGCCAGGGCCATACCCATCGTCCTGACCCAACTCTGCTTAGGTAGAAACCTATTCCTCATCTCGCAGTGGACCTCAACCGCGATGGCCTCTTCGACGGCCAGCAAATGCTCTTGGTAAGCGACCATTCGCCCCGATCCTCGGAGGGCGCCGTTACAAGAGAGAGACTGAGGATGGTATCACTGCACAAGGCAGAAGCAAATGCATCTTCCCTTGAAACCGAGAAATGGGGGAAGGACCCACTTTTCGACAACAACAAGGTGCTCCGTCCACGTTTGCGTGCCAAACTTTAAAACAACCCTGGTTCCCACAAAGAGTTGCAGTTATTCATGTAGATATCCTCCTTTTTGTCTCGTTTATCGAACCTGTGTCCAGGCTAGATTCGCCACGGCCTCGGCGTGCGTGTAACCGTTCCGCAAGGACCGTGCTTCTCCCTTCAGAGTGGGGGTCGTGTTCGTGAAAGGGAATGTTGCGTTCGAGGCGAAGTGCGGCCTGCGTAGCGCCCAGAAACGGCTTCGCCGCGGCCAACTCCAGATTCGGCTATTCCTTGGACCAGTCCGAGCCGATGTCGTCGACCGTAATCTGGCAACCGGGATCTTTGGTGGCTGCATTACTTTTGAGTAGATCGCAGAATTCGCCCTGAACTCTAAATCCATACTGTTGCAATCACCTCGGGAAATACGGCACTGTAATTGTTCCTTTTGGCTTGCGCTTTGCCCAAACCGCGATGCGTTCCATCAAGTTTTGGGGAAGACGCGACATCGCTTCATCGTTCGGCCGTTCATTCCCCAGGAGAGTTCCATGACCCGTCGCATTAGGCTCCATTGCCCTCTGTTCTTCGTGGCACCGCTTTGCACTTGCGCCTGGCCCGCCACCGCCCAGACTCCGCCGTTGACGCCAGACATTCCAGCGAAGTACACCGCGCCGACCACCTCCTACGACTATGTCAAACGCGAAGTCACGATCCCGATGCGCGACGGCGGGAAACTGCACACCGTCATCGTCATTCCCAAGGGGGCTAAGAACGCTCCAATGATTCTCACCCGCGAAAAGAAATGCAAGCGCGAAGCCCAAAGCAATAAAAGTCGTTCGTAGCATCATGCGACCTCGTAGACCGGAAACAATTGTCATCGTTTTAGTAGTGCCG
>Ga0335078_10002895_pt1 | contig 25785 bp, 21 predicted proteins | sample Lox_Sample_32_FD_206711 | JGI IMG/M metagenome (GOLD analysis project Ga0335078, IMG submission 206711) | Soil microbial communities from Loxahatchee National Wildlife Refuge, Florida, United States - Lox_Sample_3.2 | ecosystem: Environmental > Terrestrial > Soil > Wetlands | place: USA... | reverse complement strand
TGGGCCGGGCTGGCGCTTGCTCCCAACGGAGTTCTTTACGGGACCACCGCATATGGCGGGACGGATAATCTTGGCAATTTCTTCTCCATCTCGCGAAGCGGTTCGTTCAAGACGCCGGGGGTAGGGTTCAACGGTTCCAACGGCAGTTATCCTCTCGCCGGGCTGATGCACGCCTCCAGTGGATACTTCTACGGAACCGACTCTAAAGGCGGACTCTATGGAATGGGCACGATCTTTCAGGTCATCGGCGGCGGCATGATCCTATCCGTAGTCGATTTACAATCCGAGGCTCCCTATACCACCCTGGTGCAAGACCGTCACGGCGTCTTCTACGGGACCCTTCCTTATGGCGGCACCAGCGGAAAAGGCGAGGTCTTCTACATGGATGCGCTAGGCGCCGGGATGACTACGCACAGTTTCTCCGGCCCCGACGGAGAAACGCCCATTGCAGGTCTGGTCCAGGGCTCCAACGGAGATTTCTATGGAACCACCTGGTATGGCGGTACCGACAATGTGGGAACGATCTTTACGATATCCGCAACCGGTTCGTATTTTAGGACCTTGCATAACTTCCTTTTCTATAAAAACGGCTACAAGAAAGGCTACAATCCAATGGCCGCTCTGGTCGAGGGCAGCGACGGAAACTTCTATGGCACGGCCTCTAGCGGAGGATTCTACGACGATGGAGCCATCTTCAAGATCACGCCGGGCGGCCAGTACTCCGTGATCTATAGCTTTAGTTCCTCGGACGAGTCGCCCTCGAGCGCACTTGTGCAGGCTACCGACGGCAACTTCTATGGGACCCTTCAGTATGGCGGCGCAAATAACCTGGGCATCGTCTATCGTCTGGCCACCGGGTTAGCTCCATTCGTGAAGATATTGCCGGGGCGTGGCACGGTGGGATCTACGATTAATATCTATGGCCCCAATTTCTCGGGGGCAACCGCTGTCAAATTCAATGGCACACCGGCTACATTCACCCTCGCCCCATCGTTATCCACGCTGATCCAGGCCACGGTACCGGCCGGCGCCACCACTGGGCCGGTGGAGGTTACAACCCCAGGCGGTACGTTCCTGAGCAACACAAAATTCCGAGTCTACTAAGTCTCCTCCCGCACCGTGGGGACCTGCCGCCAATGAGGATTCAAGCGAGCGTCTTAATCGCCTGACGCGCGGCCCGGCTGCCCTCGGCGATGGCGCCCGGTGCGCTCGCCTCGCCATTGGTATCGCTGTGCCCAAAAGAAATTCTGCCGAAAGGCTGATTCCGAAACACGTCGCTCGGCGCCGGTTTACCATCCTTTCCGAAATAAAAACCGGGCGGTGGCACGATGAAGGCGTGTCCCCAGCGGTTGAGAATCGCCCCGGCGATATCGCGTTTGGGATCGAAGCCGGAGCCGGAAAACATCTCGGCAAACTGCTCCCGCATCTTCCGCTCGATGTCCCGGTAGGGCGTGGAGATCAATTCAAATCGGCCTTTGCTGCATTGCTCGGCAATCGGTTCGCCGGGACTCATGAACGGCACATAGAGGGTGAGAAAGACCGGCGAATCCGGCCCGAAGGTTTTCAAGTCGGAGCCGCACACCATGGGATTGCGCACCTCGGTCCACTCGCCAAATCCCCCGAACCAGCGGGCGCCGCTCAAGCCCAGCTTGTGCAGAAACCGCCAGTTGCGCACGGCGACGTTCAGTGAAAGATGGGCGGCATAGTAAAAGTTGCCGGCAGCTTCGCGATGTACCGGATCAAGATCTGCAATAACGTGCCGGTTCACGAACTGCGGACTGGCCATCACCACGCTGTGCGCTTTGAGGCGATAAACTTTCCCATCCTGCACATAGGTGATCTGCACAAAGTCCGATTTCTCCGCTTCCCGCTCGTGCTCGACCCGCACCACGGTGCAGCGCAGCCGCATACGTACCGGATTCTCCGGTCGGTCGAGCCTGTCGAAATCGACCCGCGTCTGGCAGACCGAATCGAGATTCGTTGGACCCGGCAGCGCATCCGGAATCAATGCCTTCACGATGTGGCGCGCGATGCCGGCATTCCCGCCGGGAAAGGAGAACTGATTCTTATCGTGCAACAGCCGGTAAAATCCGGGATTTCCCAGCGAGTAGCCCGAGATCGCGTCGCATCCCAAACCGTAGCCGGTGGCGGCCAAAGGAGAGACGAATTGCCGAACCATCTCTTGCCCCACGCCATACTCCTCCATGATTCGCTGTTCCTGCGTGATGGAGTCGAGATACGGCCCTCTCTTGGCGTCGGACTCCAGCGGATCTCCACCGGGCCTCTGCCGCCAAGCATTCCCGATGGCGTTCCACCACTTGCGCATGTCCTGACGAACGTTGTCGGGAAATGGAACCCCTTCCAGGTGCTTGCCCCAGGGATCGATGACCCAGCTTCCAGCCGCTTTGTCGAAACCGCGTCCAAAATAAAAGCCGAAGGTCGGCGGCATGATATAGATCTGGCTGTAACTGGTGCGGCTCAACTCCATCTCCGGAGTGGCCCCGCCCCAGGGCACATACTCCGCATGCTGCCAATCGAGCTGGATGTCAGAAAAAAAATTATCCAGTGAGCTGCCGGGATCGGGGGCCCAGATGAGATTCGACCCCTGCGGACCCATGATGCGATGGCCATCGACGATCAGCTCGTTGCGCCGGGCCTCGCCGCCGAACATCGGGTGATTTTCCAGGATCAGGCAGCTGCGTTTGTCTCCCGCCTGTTTCTTGAAGGTCAGTGCGGCCGACAGCCCGGCCAGACCCCCTCCGACAACCACGCAGTCGAATGCCTCCCCGGTGTCCGCCGCATCGGGAGCACCCTTATCGAAGACCCCGAAGCGCACGTCATGCCCGGCATTCACCACCGCCCACGGATTTCCGTTGGCATGTTCATAATCGCCGACGCCGGTGTTGGGACCGTCCCAATCGCTTTCGCTGAGTCCGCCCGTTTTTGCCGTATTCTGGGACGCCCCGTTCTGTTGCGCCATGACTTGAAGCGGAGAAAGGGATGTGAGAAGCAGGCTTCCTGAGGCCACCAGGGCCGAGTTCAGAAAATCCCGCCGGCAAATTCGTTGGTTCATTCCCAAAGCTTTATCGCTGGTTTTCATGTTCAGACCCTTGTCCGGGAACGCAAGAAACACCTGGAACCAGGTTTCACTCCGGTGACGCCGCCTGGCATTGCATGGGCAGGACGCTAGCGATCCAGTTCGCTGCGCAGATGTTTCGACAACTTTTCAATCTGTTTCAACTTCTGAATGAGATCCTTTGACAGCAGGCCCTTGCCTGCATTTTGAATGTCGGGTGGGACCGATGCTGCCAGCTTCGCAAGGTCTTCGGCGTCGCGTCGAAGGGCCGCAGCATCGAAGGAGGATCGTGATGCGGGCACTGGAAGACTGGCGTTCAATTCCTGCGCATGGCGCAGCCCATCCGGCATTGGGCGCGGGCTTTGAGCCAGGCAAAGCAGTCCGAGAGAAATTGCAATGAGTATGGCAACCAAGGCGAGTTTCACGGGGCCCCCCCAAGCGTAAGTCGCGGAGCATTGTACTACCGCCGTCTAGAGAGTGGCGCTTGTGGATTTTCAGAAGCCGGTGCGCCCTGAGAGATTCGAACTTGAGCGCTGTGCGGGCGTGAGCGCAGCGGGAGCCCGCAGCCGAAATCCCGAGCGTAGTCGAGGGATCTAGAACTCTGGTGCGCCCTGAGAGATTCGAACTTGAGGCGTGGTGCGGGCGTGAGCGCAGCGGGAGCCCGCAGCCGAAATCCCGAGCGTAGTCGAGGGATCTAGAATTCTGGTGCGCCCTGAGAGATTCGAACTCCCGACCTTCTGGTTCGTAGCCAGACGCTCTATCCAACTGAGCTAAGGGCGCATTGCGGCGAGTTAGATTATAGCGAAATCTTCTGGCTCTACCAAAATGGCACTGTCAGCGAGCCGACGCCGCCCATGCACTGACTATGATTTCAACAAGCCACTCCGGCCACTGGCGTGCTTTTCCGCCGGCGCGGGTAAAAGTTTCCGTCCCGCTAGCAATTCCTACCAGGTGCGAATGCCTTGCTGGACGCGTATTTTCAGCGCTTTAGATTTGGCAAGCGGGGTGCTACCATAATCGCCAGACGAAGTGGCGCGCAACGGGGCGTTCTTGAGAATAAACTTCGGCCAGAGGTTTTCTTGAACGCCCCTTGCATTTTCTTCTCTTCACGGCCGAAGCCAGCCCTCCCCACCTAAACCAACTCCTGAAGACGATCTAAGCCAGCACCATCTTTTCGCCAATATCCAATCCTGCCCGGCGCAGTAGTCCGGCGATTACCGGCTCTTTGAAGCGGGAGGCATCAAACTCTACCCGCACAATCTTTTCTTTCGCGCTGAAACTGATTCGCCGCACCCCGTAGACTTCGCGCACGCTATCCAGCGCGCGCATCGCCGCTTCCGCCGGAGGCGTCCCGTAACGGTAGGCCACTTCCATTTGAGTCATTGGACTTGTCTCTTCCTCCGCATTAAAGATACAACAATCGAAGTGCCTAGCCGGGCAATCTAATGAAAAGATGAACCGATGGGAGACATAGCCACTAAAGTCAAGGATCCTAAAGTCAAAGATCCGGTCTGCGGCATGAATGTAGACCCGGCGGCGGCCCGCCACAAACTCGAGCATGCCGGTAACACCTACTATTTTTGCTGTGCCGGCTGCGCGGAGAAGTTCAAGGCCGCGCCGGAGAAGTATCTCCACTCGCCTGCCCGATCGTCGACGCCTGGGTTGGTATCTCTCACCCCGCCCGCCCCGAGCCCGGCCTCATCCGCACTGGCCAAAGATCCGGTTTGCGGTATGGCTGTTGATTCCGGCACGGCTAAGCGCCGTCTCGATCACGCCGGGAAAACGTATTACTTTTGCAGTGCCGGCTGTCTGGAGAAGTTCAGCGCGCATCCGGAAGAGTATCTGCGAAAGAAGCCTGCTTCGCCGGAATCGGGAATGGCAACGATCCCCGTGGCTCCGGCAAAACTCGCTGCGCCCCAGGTCGCCGCCTATGTTTGCCCCATGTGCCCGGAAGTGCGAAAGACTCAGCCCGGACCTTGCCCGACTTGTGGCATGGCCCTTGAGCCCGAGATGCCGGTTGCGGCCACGCGCACCGAGTATACCTGCCCCATGCACCCGCAGGTCATTCGCCAGGGTCCGGGTTCGTGCCCTATCTGCGGCATGGCGCTCGAACCGCGAACGATCACAAGCCGGGAAGAAGAAAATCCTGAACTGCGCGACATGACCCGGCGGTTCTGGGTGAGTCTCACGCTTACCGTACCGTTGTTGGCCATCGCGATGCTCGCTATGCTGCCTGGACTAGGGCTGCAGCCCACGTCATCGACCGGATGGCTGCCCTGGATTGAGCTGTTATTGGCCACGCCGGTCGTCCTTTGGGGAGGTTGGCCGTTCTTTCAGCGCGGCTGGGCATCGGTGGTGAACCGCTCCACCAACATGTTCACCCTGATCGCCATGGGCACGGGAGTGGCGTACCTTTTCAGCCTGATCGCCACCGTTTTTCCCGGCATATTTTCGGCGTCATTCGGTGGCGTTGCGAAAGGCGGCATGAACGGCGCGCCCCCGGTTTACTTCGAAGCTGCGGCCGCCATCGTCACCCTGGTCTTGCTCGGGCAGGTTCTCGAACTGCGGGCCCGCAGCCGCACCGGCGCCGCCATCCGGGCTTTACTGGATCTTTCCCCCAAGACCGCACGCATTTTGCGGGATGGCCACGAGGACGATATCCCGCTCGAGCAGGTGAAACCCGGCGACCGTTTGCGGGTGCGTCCCGGCGAAAAGATTCCAGTCGATGGTGTCGTGCTTGAGGGCAAGAGTTCGGTCGATGAGTCGATGATTACCGGCGAGTCGATGCCGGTAGAAAAGACGCCCGGCTGTAAGGTGATTGGCGCAACCGTAAACGCCACTGGTTCGTTTGTGATGCGGGCTGAGCGGGTGGGCAGCGAAACCCTGCTGGCGCGGATCGTCCAAATGGTGGCCCAGGCGCAGCGCAGCCGCGCTCCCATTCAGAGGCTGGCGGACCGCGTAGCCGGCTGGTTCGTCCCGGCGGTGATCGGGATCGCGGTACTGACCTTCCTGGTCTGGAGCCTGGTCGGACCTCAGCCGCGTTTGGCCCACGCCCTGGTCAATGCCGTAGCAGTGTTGATCATCGCCTGCCCCTGCGCCTTGGGATTGGCCACGCCCATGGCGATCATGGTCGGCACTGGCCGCGGAGCCCATGCCGGCGTGCTCATCGGCAACGCCGAGGCGCTGGAGATTCTCGAAAAAGTCGACACGCTGGTGATCGACAAAACCGGCACTCTCACCGAAGGTAAACCGACCGTCGAATCCGTCGTAGCGATTTCTGGCGATGAATCCGGACTGGTGAGCCTGGTCGCCAGCCTGGAGCAGGGAAGTGAGCACCCGCTAGGAGCGGCTGTGGTTGCAGCCGCCAAGGCAAACGCCATCGCCATTGAGACTGTCTCCGAGTTTCAATCGCGGACCGGCCTCGGCGTCATGGGCAAAGTGGATGGCAAAATTGTTGCCGCGGGAAACGAGAAATTCCTCGTCGAACTCGGCGCCGATGCCAAGGCGCTGGCGCGGCAAGCCGACGATCTCCGGCGCGCTGGTCAGACGGTTATCTTCGTCGCCGTCGATGGCCGGGCTGCTGGGCTGATCGGCATCGCCGACCCGGTGAAGGAATCGACCCCGGCGGCGCTGGCTGAGCTTCGTGCCGCCGGCCTGCGCATCGTCATGCTCACTGGAGACAGTCGCAGCACCGCGGAGGCAGTGGCCCGAAGGCTTGGAATCGACGAATTCGAGGCCGAGATTCTCCCTGACAAGAAGGCCGACGTGGTGAAAAGGCTGCAAAAGCAGGGCCGGACCGTCGCCATGGCGGGCGATGGCATCAATGACGCGCCCGCTCTGGCACAAGCCGATGTGGGTATCGCCATGGGCACCGGCACCGATGTCGCCATGGAGAGCGGAGGCGTTACCCTGGTGAAAGGCGACCTCACAGGAATCGTTCGCGCCCGCAAGCTCAGCCAGGCCACCATGCGCAATATCCGCCAGAATTTGTTTTTTGCTTTTATCTACAACTCGGTCGGGGTGCCGATCGCGGCAGGCGTTCTTTACCCTCTGTTCGGACTACTTCTGAGCCCCATCCTCGCCGCCGCCGCTATGAGCTTCAGCTCGGTTTCGGTAATTGCCAACTCCCTGCGCCTGAGGAAAGTCGAGCTGTAGCCGGAAACCGGAGTTGGCTAGGGTGTGCGCACGCGATTCGCGACTTCCGGCCCAAGGCGGCGAAAGGGGTCCAGGTTCCATGTATAAATCGTCGCAGCCTTGGCTTTGAGCGCGCAGCGCGCGATCAGAGCATCGTAAACGGTTCCTCCCACAAGGCCTTCACCCGCGGCATCGGCGATTGCCGAGCAGTACTCTTCATCGTCGAGCACGATCGTCCGCAAACGATCTCTTATATCGTCGAGAACAAACAAAACCTGTTCGCAGCTCATTCGTTGCTCTCCCGGAAGCCGGGTCAGAGTGGCATAGACCTCGGCAAGGCTATGCCCTGCGCAACCTGCGTGACTCTTGTTCGCCGCAAGATACGCTGCCAGGCTTGCCTCGTGGTGGGCGTGCCGTACGGAAACGGCGGCCACTAATACGGAAGTGTCGAAGAAAACCTTCACCGCAACTTTCCGAGATTATGGCGGTCGCGTTCTTCGCGAACCCGGCGGATCGTCTTCTGTACCACCTCGGCCTCCAGCGGCGCGCCAGAATCGAAGACCCAGACGCCCTGCTTCTTGTACATGCGTCCTTTCCCGCGCGCTGGTCGCAAAATGACCCGGTCTTCTGAACTCTCCAGCTCGATGGAATCACCGGGACCCAACTGCAATTCGTCTCGTACCGGCTTGGGCAGCACCACCCGGCCGGCTTTATCGATTGTTATAGTGGTAACCATGCTGCCATTTTACCATATAAAATGGCATTTTCGATGCAATTGTGTCAGGCCCGTGATGATCTGCCTCGGTGCATCAGTCGCCGCCTTTGAAGTCGCGAGACATCAAAGCATGCCACTCCTCGCCCGGCCTCCCTCTACAATTGACACTTTCCTCCCCTCTGCACAACAATAGCTCATCAAATTCACACTGTTTGGGGAGCGCCCTATGTCTGATGAAGCCGAGCAAGTAATTGTGGAGCACACCGGGTCGGAAGGAACTGCCGGCAAGTGGGTCCTGATCTTGCTTTCTGTCCTCTACGTGGCAGGATCACTCTTTTTCCTCTTTACCCTGCGCAGCCAGGTGCAGCAACTGGGCAAGAACCAGGTGGCGAGCGCCGACCAGATCGCCGAACTCGGTAAGCGCATGCAATCCGCCGAAGCCGATACCGAGGCCCTGGCCACGCAATTGGGCATGACCAAGAAAGAGCTGGCGGAGAAATCCGCCGAGCTGCAGCGTCAGCAGGCCGCGCAGCGCGCTGCCGAGCAGAAAATTGCAGATGTGCAAAAGCAGGCTAACTCTCAGATCAGCGCCGTCAGCGGCGATGTGGCCAATGTGAAGACCGACCTCGGAGGCGCGAAAACCGACATTGCTTCCACCAAGGCCGACTTGGCGGCGACCCAGGCCAAGCTGCAGAGCACCATTGGCGATCTCGGAGTACAGAGCGGATTGATCGCGCACACCCGCGACGATCTGGAAGTACTGAAACACAAAGGCGACCGCAACTACTATGAGTTCACCCTCATCAAGGGTGCACAGCCGCAGGCGGTTTCTACTGTATCTTTGCAGTTAAAGAAAACCGATCCCAAAAAAGGCAAGTTCACCTTGAACGTGACCGCTGACGACAAGACCATCGAGAAGAAAGACCGCAACGTGGCCGAGCCCATCCAGTTCTATACCGGACGCGATCATATGCTCTATGAGCTGGTGGTCTGGTCGGTCGACAAGAAGCAAGCCACAGGCTACCTCAGCACGCCCAAGAATGCGCCGGTTCCGGTAACCCCGGGCCAGTAGCTCGAATGATGTTTCCCGGCGCACATGTCCTGCTGGAAATCGTCTTGCGGACGGCGGTGATTTACACCGTCGTCCTGGTGGGAGTGCGTCTCAGCGGCAAGCGCGAGGTCGGCCAGATGACCCCCTTCGACCTGACCCTGTTGCTGCTGATCAGTAACGCCGTGCAGAACGCCATGACCGGTCCGGATACCTCGCTGCTCGGCGGGGTGGTGGCAGCGGCCACGCTGCTGTTGCTCAATTATCTGATCGCCGAAGTCTCCGGGGGCAACCGCCGTTTCCGGAAATTTGTTCAGGGCCAGCCCAGCTTGCTGGTGCACGACGGGGAGGTTATCTCCTCCCACATGGCCAAGGAACATGTCAGCATGGACGAACTGCACCGCGCTCTGCGAGAGCATGGAATCTCGACGGTCAAAGATGTCGCTCTGGCGGTGCTGGAAGTCGATGGCTCGATCAGCTGCCTGAAATATGACGAAATCAAGCCCGACGCCGGCACCCACCTGGTACACAAGAAATTTCTGCAGAAAAAAGAATAGGAAATCTCCCTTAAGGCGCCTCGAAGTCGAGCGCGTACACCTCCTGGGAACCAACGTCGCGCATCAGGAGCGGAGCCCCGTCGGGCGTGAGTCCGCTCCATGAGATCCATGGAGTGATGACTCGCCGAAAGCCCGCGAAACCGGCCACCCGCTCCAGCTTTCGGTCAGCAACCCGCACCCGGGAAATGGTGGGTTCCGCGCTGTAACCGCTGTCGAAGTACACATACTTGCTATCGGCGGACCATTGGGGATACCCGATGTTCGCCTCTGCCAGCTGCGACCATTTCTGTGTGCCCATATCGAACAGCATCAACTTCTGCCCGTCCAGCGATGCGGCCGCGACGTAGTGCCCGTCCGGAGATAAAGCCGGCCAGAGCAGGTGTTCGGACTGGGGAATTGCCGAAACTTTGAGGGTGTTTACGTCGACTATGTGGATGGAGCTCATCGGCGGACCAGCGAACTCCCCAAACAGGATGGAATTACCGTCCGGAGCCCAACTCGCTCGCCAGGCATCGAATTGGGCTACCGCCAGCTCACGATCCACCCCGCCATTCGCCGGGATTACATGGATTTGCTGGTGCGTTCCAGATTGGACCGCGACAAATGCAATCTGGCTGCCGTCGGGCGACCAAACGGGCAAGACGGCGAAAGCTGGCGCGGAGGTGAGTTGCAGTTTTTCGCTGCCGTCGATGCGGCTGCGCCACAGGTTGCCTTCCGGAAACGAAGCGTATGCGACCCATTTGCCATCGCGGGAGAAAGCCACATCGCTCGCGGAAATTCCTCCGAGGTAGGGCAGGAACTGTCCGGATTTCGCGTCATAGCGAACCAGCTCCGCTCGCGGCTGTTCCCCCACGGCGAAGATCCTTTTACCGTCAGCGCTAGGCTGCGGGGAATAGTAGGACATGGGACCCGTGGTCAACTGCACCGGCTCATGATTCGGCTTGTGGAACAAGTCATCTTTCTCGCGGGTCGCCCAAATGTCACTTCGGCCATTGCGCACCGCCTGAAACAGATAATAATTTCCATCCGGGGTCCAATTACCGTCGGCTGCATCGTGTGCGCCGTTCCACCCCGCCAGAAGCTGGTGCAGGTGGCTGGCATCTACCCAGGACTCCCACAGAGAGCTGCGAGTCTGGCCGCTTACCGTAAAGCGGAGAGTCCGGCTGTCGGGCGAGAAGCGAAACCAATACGGCGCCCCGTCGACGTCGGCAAACTTCCTCGCGGCCCCGCCGCTGCCCACGAGCATCAGTTGAGTGCCATGGGCGAGGAGAAGATCCCGGTTAGGCATCCAGGCCGCATCCTCCGCCGTCATTTCTCCCAGCCGCCGTGGAGAACCTCCCAGGGTTGGAACCGCCCATAACGGCTGGTCCAGTTCGTAACCCGTAAAGCTGCCGACGATCAGCTCCGATTTGTCTGGCGAAATGCTGTCAAGGTTGACGTTGGGAAATGGCAGCGTGAGGGGAACAGTTTCCCCGCCCGATGTCGAGACTTGACTGACCACAAAGCGGTTGTCGATATTCTCCTCGACATAAAGTCGCGGGCCGTCCGTCAATACGGTCGGCGCTACTTGCCCAAAAAAGTTTTTTTGATGACCGTCGTGCGTGAGCTGGGTAACGCCCATAATCCTCGGCGGAGCCAGCGCGGGACGAAGCAGATACGCCACCACGGCCGCGACCAGCAGGGCAGCCGCGAAGATCGCGATCCGCGTAGTCCCGAAGCCTGATCGGGCTGGCGCTGTCGCCGGCAAAGCTGTCGTGCCAGAAGCCGAAACTGTTCCCGTGCGCCCCGATTCGATCTCCCTGCGCAGCCGCTTCAAATCTACGCCCATGTCTCCGGCGCTCTGGTAGCGCAGCTTGCGGTCTTTCTCCAGCGCCTTGTCGATGAATCGTTCCAGCTCTACTGGAAGCCGTGGATTCAAGCGCACCGGGGAAGGGGGTGCCTGGTGAAGGATGGAATCAAATACCAGGGCAGAGGTGTTGCCGGAAAATGCCGGCAGCCCGGTCGCCATCTCATAGAGCACTGCTCCGAAAGAAAACAAGTCGGTGCGAGGATCAAGTTCCTCGCCCGAGGCCTGCTCTGGCGACATGTAAGCGATCGTGCCGACGGCTACTCCCGGGCTGGTCAACTGCGCTTCGTTTTGGGTTAGGGTCGGACTTCCTGAACTGGCAACTTGTCCAGTTTCCGGCGCCAGTTTAGCCAGACCGAAATCAAGAATCTTGGCGTGGCCGTGGGCAGTCACGAAGATATTGGCGGGCTTGATGTCGCGGTGGATGATGTTCTTCCGGTGCGCGGCGTCCAGGCCTTCAGCGATTTCAACCGCCAGCTCCAGCAGTTGCTCAATCCGCATGGGCCTTCCGATGATGCAATCGCGCAGGGTTTTGCCCTCCAGCAACTCCATCACGATGAAATACTGCCCGTCCTGCTGACCGATTTCGTGAATGGTGCAAATGTTGGGATGGTTCAGGGACGAGGCCGCCCGCGCCTCGCGCTGAAAGCGTTCCAGCGCCGCCGGGTCTGCGCTCAGCTCCGGAGGCAGGAATTTCAAAGCGACGCGGCGCCCCAGCGTCACGTCTTCCGCTTCGTACACCACACCCATTCCGCCGCCGCCCAGCTTTTGCAGAATGCGGTAGTGCGAGATGGTTTGTCCGATCATTAAGCGCAGAACCCGAGCATCGGTCGGGAGAGAATCTTAAGCTGCGGGGGAAAGCGAGTCAACGAATCGCATACGAAGGTTAAGCTCAGCGTTTCCTTCGTGTATGCGCCTGCCCCGAGCCAAGCCGAAGGGTATGCGTTTAAAGCTATTTAGTCAGCACCAGCGGCACCGGTTGATCGTAAGGCTGAATGATCACCTTTAACGATTTTCGACCGGCAAACGCCTCCGGCGTCACCGGAAAACTCACAATGATAGTCCCGGCAATCTGACCGCCGGGCTCAATCTTGGCCTCGGTTTGCAAGGGTGCAATGGCATATTGCTTCAAAGCAGGGAAGGCCTGGTAGTAGCGGTCGAAGTCCGCGGGCGAAGCTGCGTCATCCGAATAGGTGTTGGTGCTGCTTTGCAGCTCTGCCTTGATGGTATGAATCCAGAAAGGTTTTTCCCCACCGTTCTGGAATGACACGTTCACCGCCGCCATCACCGCGCCCTGATTGGGAATCTCAACTGACACCACTTGATCAATCGACCCAGCCGCCGGCGTCTTCGGCCGCTGCCAGAATGCCATGATCGCAATCACCACCACGATGATTCCGACCCCAATCAGAATGATTTTTGTGGGAGGTAAGTTTTTTTCCGCAGTCCCAAACTCCTCGCCAATGCGAAACGAAGTTCCGGGTTGCGATGTCCCCGCTTCTGGCGGTGCGCTCGCTGGAGGCGTTGGCGGAGTATCTTCGGGCATGGTCGCTGATAATTGTAACTAGTTTTGCGGTTGTCGTCCTGCTCTTGTCATTCCGAGGAGCGGAGCGACGAGGAATCTGCTGCTTCCGTCCATGGAGAACAGCAGATATCTCCCCGCGGTCGAAATGACAACTGAACCGAAGCTACAACCCTCACCATCCGTGCTTCATCGCCTTGGCAAACTCCGCCCCAGGCAAGGTGTTCAGCACATCCTCTCTGGTCAGCCACGCCCGGCGTGCCTGCAAGACTCCGAAACGTATTTTGTCGAGATGCGAGGTATGGTGCGAATCGGTATTGATGACAATCTTCACCCCGTGCTGCTTCGCCAGCCGTAAATGCCGGTCGCACAGGTCCAGCCGGTCAGGATAGGCATTCAACTCCATGGCCACCTTACGCTGCGCCGCCGCCTTCAATACTGCGTCTACATCGAACTGGTACGCATCCCGACGCAGCAGCAGCCTCCCGGTAGGGTGGCCAAGAAACGAAGTATTGGGATTCGCCACCGCCTTCAATAAACGGTCCGTCATCTCCACCGGACTCTGATTGAAGTGGGAATGCACGCTGGCGATCACCACATCCATTTGCTCCAACACCGAATCCGAAAGATCCAAACTGCCATCGGCGAGAATGTCTACCTCCACCCCGGCAAAAATCCGGATTCCGTCTGTCTTTTCGTTGGCGGCTCGAATCCGCGCGATATGTTCCACCGCGCGCTTGTCGTCCAGCCCATTGGCAAAGGCCAGGTTCTTGGAGTGGTCGGTGATGGCCATGTATTTGTATCCATGCCCACGCGCCGCCTCGGCCATTTCCTCAATGCTGTTGCGGCCGTCGGTCTCGACCGTATGCATGTGCACATCGCCTTGCAGGTCCGCCTGCGTGATCAACTCCGGCAGGGCATGTTCCTCGGCGGCGTCGATCTCTCCCAGATTTTCCCGCAGCTCCGGCGGAACATAGTCGAGCTTCAACTTGGCGTAAATTTCCTCTTCGGTCTTTCCGGCGACCGGCTTCTCGTTGTCCAGCCGCGCCAGGCTGTATTCGCTCAGGGTGTAACCCATCTTCAGCGCCCGCTGCCGCAGTGCCACATTGTGAGCTTTGCTTCCGGTGAAGTATTGCATCGCAGCGCCAAAGGATTCAGGAGCCAGGAAGCGCACGTCCACCTGCATGCCGCCGCGCAGACGGAAGCTGACTTTGTTCTCGCCACGCGCGATGATCTCCATCAAGCCGGGCAGCTTGATGATGTGATCAATCAGCCGCTCCCGCTCCTGGTCGTCGCAACAAGCCTTGCCCGTGACCAGAATGTCAAGATCGCCCACCGTTTCCCGCCCGCGGCGCAGCGACCCGGCCGGCGTGACCTTTTCCACCCCGGGATAGTCTCGTAGATGTTCGGCGATTTTTTCTGCCTGCGCCTCGGCGGCGTCGAGGAGAAAGCGTCCGGCGATGCGCCGGTAATCTTCTATCGCCTTGAGCAGTTTGGTCTCTTGCTTTTCCCCCATGCGCGGCAACTCGCGAATCTTTCCTTCGCGGGCCAGTTTCTCCACGCCTTCCACATCGCAAACCTGGTAGGCACTCCAGATCAAGGCAATCGTCTTCGGTCCCAGCCCCTGGATCTTGAGTAAGTCCAGCATGGTAGGTCTATATTTCTTGAGCAGGTCAGCGTGCACCGAGAGCCGGCCCTCTTTAAACATCTCCTGCAGGTTGGCCAGCATTCCCTTGCCGATGCCGGGAATCTCCAGCACCTTTTTCGGCTCGACGATTAGTTCAGAAATCTGTTGCGGCAGGGCTTCGATCGCTTGCGCGGCGTTCCGGTAGGAACGAATACGAAACGAATCCTGCCCGTCAATCTCCAGCAAGTCCGCGGTCTCGTACAGGATTCCGGCGATAGCTTTGTTGTCCATCTGCCCTGAAGCATAACCAAGAATTGAGGCAAGAGAAAGGCGAAGATTTCGTCCGGCGTTCGCGTCAGAACAGTACTCACCGGCCCGCGCAGCAGAGAAGCGCGCGCATTAAACTGGGGGAGAAATGTAGGTGTTGACAACCTAAGGTTTAACTTGAAGAAGCTTTGGTAACGTTCATTGCCTGCGGACCCTTGGGGCCCTGGGTGATCTCGAACTCTACCTGATCGCCCTCTTGCAGGCTCTTATAGCCTTCCGAGGTAATCCCGCTGTAGTGAACAAACACATCGGGACCGCCCTCGCGTCCGATAAATCCGTACCCCTTGGCATTGTTAAACCACTTCACCGTACCTTTCAAACGTTCCACGTACGCCCCCTAAAGGCAACTGTCCTTAACTGCAACAATGTGCCGACCCGATTGATGCCATTCTCCGGCTATGGCAGTTCGGCTGTCAAGGAAAGATCGCGGACCGATGTTGTCCCGATTTTAGATTTTGAAAGGATGCGTCGCGCTCGATCGCGGCCCTGCTAAACCCTTTTGCTCTGCTCGCTCAGCCACAAGACGCCGCTGATAGTCTTGGCATCTTTGATGACTCCATCTATCACCATGCGCACAGCTTCACTCAGAGGGAAGAACTTCACCTGGATATCTTCGTCCTCCTCCGGCTCCGCCACTCCTGCTCGCAGATCGCGTGCCAGGTAAATCGCCATGGTTTCCGCCACAAATCCCGGGCTGGCGTAGAACCGCAGAATGCGTTTCCACTTTTTAGACGAGTAGCCGGTTTCTTCCCGCAGTTCGCGCCTGGCCGCCGTCAGTTCGTTTTCTCCTTTGTCGATCCGCCCCGCGCACAACTCCCACAAATACTGCTTGGCCGTATAACGGTACTGGCGCACCAGCAGGACGGAGCCGCTCTCGTCGACCGGCATTACCACTACCGATCCGCTGTGCTGCACAATGTCGCGGCGCACCGTTACCCCGGAAGGTTCCAACACGTGATCCGTCAGGACGGTAAATACTGGCCCACGATAAGCCACCCGGGATGACAACACGCGCACCTTAGCTTTTCTGGAAGATGGTTTCGACATGAGAACAATATACGGGATTCCATCGCGTCCTTTCTTGTTAGCGAACCTGGCGCTTTTGCTGCATGACTCGTTACCCTGCTATGCTGCCCGCCATGGCCGCAAGACCGCGCATCGCGATCGTTGGGGCGGGAAGACTGGGAAGCGCGCTGGCGCTAGATCTCAGCCGCGCTGGCTACGTGATTGACGAGATCATTTCACGGGAGTCAGAAGCCTCGCGCAAGCAAGCGCGCTCGCTGGCGAGACGGCTCCGAGGCCACGCCCGCACGATGCGCGATCCACACTTTGACGCCGATCTAATTTGGTTTTGCGTTCCCGACCGCCAGATTGCCTCGGCGGCAAGTGTCCTGGCCGGCTCAACAGATTGGAAGAAGAAGATAGCTTTTCATTCCAGCGGCGCTCTCACCAGCGATGAACTCGGCGTGCTGCGGCGACGTGGCGCGGCCGTTGCCGCAGTGCATCCCATGATGACCTTTGTGAAGGGCTCTCGGCCGTCGCTGCATGGCGTACCTTTTGCTCTCGAAGGTGAGCGCTCCGCAGTCCGCCTGGCGCGGCAGATCGCGCGCTCGCTCAAGGCCACATCGTTCACAATACGCAAGCGCGATAAAGCGATCTACCACGCGTGGGGAGCTTTCACATCACCGCTCCTGGTCGCCGCCCTCATCACTATGGAGAAGATCGCCCAAGCCGCCGGATTGACCGCAGCCGACGCTCGCAGAAGGATGCTGCCGATTGTGAAGCAGACAATAAAAAACTACGACCAGCTCGGAGCAGCCGGAGCTTTCAGCGGTCCCCTGATACGGGGTGACGTCGAAACCATTCGCCGTCACCTGCGTGTTCTGAAACCAGTCCCGGGCGCGAGGGAGATCTACATTGCCTTGGCCCGTGCGGCGTTGCTTTACCTCCCGGTTGCGCAGCGCCAAAAGTTGCAGCGAATTCTTAAGCCCTAGCAGGCTGCCCAAAAATGCGGAGTCGCTCGCTCGCGAGTGACTCATGCACTTCGCCTTCAACTGACCATCACCCGCTTGATCTCTCTGGCGCGCCCTGTCACTTCATCGCAGTCCACTACGATCGCGCACAAGCGGACATCCCCCGTCGCAGCCTCGAAGCGGGTGGGCATATTGCTTAGGAACTTTCCCACGATCAATTCCTTCTTCACTCCAATCACGCTGTCGTAAGGCCCGGTCATTCCCACATCGGTGATGTAAGCCGTACCGCCCGGCAGCACACGCTCATCGGCAGTGGGAACATGGGTGTGCGTTCCCACCACTACGGTGACTCGTCCATCCAGATACCAGCCCATGGCCATTTTTTCCGAGGTAGCCTCGGCATGAATGTCTACTACGACCACCTTGGCCTTGATCTCTTGCAGCAGTTGGTCGGCCACCCGGAAAGGGTCGTCATTGCTGGCCATGAAAACTCGTCCCTGCAAATTGAGCACGGCATAGGGCACCTCACCTTTGCGGCCCTGGTACACTCCCCATCCCGGCATGCCGGGTGGATAATTCGCCGGCCGGAGCAGACGCCGGGCCGGACTGTGCGGATTTCCGTCCGCCGCGGTAAAGTAATCGATAATCTCCCGTTTGTCCCAGATGTGATTGCCGGTAGTCAGAACGTCGATGTCCAGCTCGAACAATTCCTCCGCTAGCGGCGGCGTAATGCCAAATCCAGCAGCCGCGTTTTCACCGTTGGCAATGACCAGATCGATGGCATGGTCTTTAACGAGCCCCGGCAACCGCTCTTTGACGATGGTTCGTCCCGGCCTGCCGAAGATATCGCCAATAAAAAGAATACGCATATTGGGGCAGGAGCCCGTGTCGATGGTACCACGCAGAATTTGATGATTGGAAAATGGAAGACGGGCGACCCCGCCCCTTTCTCCAAAACCCGGGGAGACAAGGCCAGGGCACTTTCGGGCGGACTAGTTCAGCTTCGCCGTCGTCAAAAAATCATAATTTCCCGCGGGATTCAAGGTCAGGTTCGTAACCCGCCTCGAATGCACCAGCACGTTATCCTGATACCACAAGTCGATGTACGGCAACTCCTCCGCCAGAATCTCCTGAATCTCGCCGTACAAAGCTTTGCGAGTCTTCTCGTCAGGTTCGCTGCGCGCCCGGTCAATCAGCACGTCCACCCGCGGATTGGCGTAGAAAGTACGATTCGCGCCATGAGGCGAGATCTTGGACGAATGAAATACATATTCAAAGATATCCGGGTCCTCGTTGCCTCCCACCCAACGTAAAGAATGCACCTGATACGCGCCGCGGGTAACATCGGCGAAGAATGTCGCAAACTCGAAGGTGCGGATATCAAGCTCCACGCCAACTTCCCGCAGTTGCTGTTGCAGCACTGCCGCCAGCAGCCGCGTGCTTTCCTCGGTAGAAGTTTTCATAGTCAGATGGAAGCGCACTCCATTCACCGCGGGATAGCCGGTCTGATCCAGCAATCGGCGGGCACGCTGCGGATCGTAGTCATAGCGGGGAATATCGGGATCGTAAGCCCAGCTTTCAGGCGGCAACAGGCTGTATGCGGGACGCGCAAAGTCGCGCAGCAGATAATGAATAATCGGCTGCCGGTCGATGGCACAGGCGAGCGCTTGCCGCACGCGTACATCCCTGAGAACCGGGTCGCGCACATTTAGCGCCAGGTAGGACAGAATCGTTCCGGGGCCGCGCAGGATTTCGAGATTTGGCTCGCGCTCCAGCGCCACCACCAGATCTCCGGTGAGCGCGGAAATAGCAACATCCGCACTGCCCTTGCGCAACTCCAGGGCCCGCGTCGTCGTGTCCGGAACCACGGCGAACCGCACCCGCTGCAGGTGAGGCTTTTCGCCCCAATAGGTGTCATTTCTCTCAATGACGACTTCCTTATCCTGTTCCGCGCTGACAAAGCGAAACGGCCCGGACCCGATGGGGTGAGCGGCCATTTCTTCTCCGCTGCCATAGGGCACAATGCCGATCGCTCCATCAGACAAATTCCATAGCAGGGTGGCGAACGGTTCTTTCAGGTGAAACACAACGGTGTAATCGTCCTGCGCCTCGACGCCGTCCACATATTGATAAGCCGCGGACTTCGTGCTGCGAATCTTGCCTTGCAACAGCGAATCGAAGGTCCACTTCACATCTCGTGATGTAAGTGCTCGGCCATCGTGAAACTTGACTCCGTGCCGCAGGTGAAAAACATAGGTGCGCGGATCAGGAATCTCCCAGCTCTCCGCCAGTTGCGGCTGCACCTTCAAATGCTCATCGCGGGTGAGCAGATCATCGAACAAAAGCCCGTCGATGCGCTCCGACTGCGCATCCAGGCCCACCCGGGGATCAAGATTCGTAGGACTGCTCTCGATAATCATCACCAGCGCGTTGGGATCGGGCTTAGCAGAACAGCCTGCCAGCGCGATGCACGCGGCAATCAGCAGAAACCACGGAGGCACAGGTGTCCTCACCTGTGCAATCGCCACGTAGCGGCGAACGCCATCACGCATAAGAAATCTTCCCAAGAATCGCAGGCCGCTTGGCTCCCGTCGCCGAAGCAATATTCGAAGGTCGCCGGTACCAGGTCTCATAAGCCAACACCGCGAACGCCACCGCCTCCTTGGCGTCCGCCGGCACCCCAAATTCATCCGAAGATCGTATCTGCAGCCCAAGCGGTTTCATCTGGTTGGCCAGCATCGCCATGAGCGTTGCATTGAGCGTTCCCCCGCCTGAGATGACAAAGTCGCGATATGCCGCTTTGTCACGCAGCACGAACCGCCGCACCGCGTCGACAATCGAGGCCGCGGTCAGCGCCGTGGCCGTAGCCACTACATCACGTCCGTTTACCCTGCCGCAACGCTTGATGAACGCCTCCGAAAATTCCCGCCCAAATTCTTCCCGGCCCGCAGTCTTCGGCGGTTTGTGGCGAAAGAAAGGCTCCGTCAACACCTGGCTGACCACGGCATCCTGCACGATTCCCGACGCTGCGATCAGGCCATCACAATCGTAGGGCTGATGAAACAGCCGTTCGGTTACCGCGTCAATCACCATGTTGCCGGGTCCGGTATCGAAAGCAATGACTTGCTTTTGCGTAGCTCCCGCCGGAATCGCCGTAAGGTTTGCGATTCCGCCGATGTTCTGCACAATCCGACCAATTCGCGGGTCGCGATAAAAGAGAAAATCGAAGAAGGGAACCAGCGGCGCGCCTTTTCCTCCCACGGCCATGTCCGCCTGTCGAAAGTCGGAGACCGTCGGTACGCCCAAACGCGCGGCCATTACCGCGCCTTCTCCGGTTTGCCAGGTAGCAGCCAGCTTCTTTCCCAGAAACTCGGCAGCATCGCCCTGATGATAGATCGTCTGCCCGTGGCACCCGACAAGTTGTGCTTTTACACCCAAGCGCTGTTGCGCTTTCTTCACCGCCTCGGCATAGAGTTCGCCCAGCAAAACATTCAATCGAGCCAGTTCCGCTACGCTCACGCGCGTGGAATTCATGGTCGACAAAATGAAGTTGCGTACGGCCGCTGGGTAAGGAAACTGAGAGCGGCCAAGGAGCTTTAAACGATGGAGGACGGGCGTCCTCACCCGACTTTTTGTCGGACTTTCGATCCGAACCAGCGCAACATTGATTCCGTCCGCGGATGTCCCGCTCATTACGCCCGCGACAATCATAACCGGCCCTGCCATATCGCGGCGTCCTGACCGATATTGTGCAGCCGCACCTGCTCGCTGAACTCCCACAAACGTCGCGACAAAGCCTGCAGCCGTGAAGCCGCGGGAAGCGGACTTGTCCGCTGCAGTGGCTTGCACTTCTTCTTGAAGGCCAGAATGCGAGCGATGGAGTCCTGGCACCGGCGGGCGAAGCGCCGATCCTGTTCCGCCGTCCTCACCAGTTCTTCATACGCAGCCACGACATGCTGTTCCACATGGCAGATCAGGCACAAATCCCCGCCCGCCCTGATGTGCTCGACCGCGGCGCGTTCGATGGGAGCAGCCTTCAGCACACCGCCCATTTCCAGATCGTCCGAGACCACCAGCCCGCGATAGCCGATCTTCTTTCGCAGCGCGCCGCCTATCCATTTCTCAGACAACGATGCTGGCGTGCGATTGCCGGTGACCATCGAATAAGCCGCATGCCCCACCAGGACCATCGGCGCATCCCGCCGCAGCGCTCGATAGGGCGCCATGTCCTCCTCCCAAAGCTTCTTCCACGACTTCTTCACGCTGGGCAACTCATGGTGAGTGTCGAGACTCGCCTCCCCGAGGCCAGGAAAATGTTTGATCGCGCCGAGCACTGCCGCGGAGCGCAATCCGGCCAGAAACTCGCGTGCGTAAACAACGACTCGCTTGGGATCATTCGATACTGCCCGCGAACTCATCACCTTCCTCGAAGCATCGAATGCCAGATCGACTACCGGGGCAAAGTCGGCGTTGAAACCCAACGCCCGGCAACACTCTCCTATGATTTTTCCGTGCCTCCGAAACAGCCTGCGATCTCCGGTTGCGAACACGTCCGCCGCCGCAGGTGCCGGCCCGATGGCATTGCGAAAGCGATCTACTCTGCCGCCCTCCATGTCTACGCAGCAGAACAGCGGGGTATCGACGCATGCCCGGCAATCTTTGAGCAATTGATGAGTTTGCGCCGCCGCAACGATATTGCGGGCAAAGAGAATCACCCCCGCGGGCTGGATGCGCTTCAGCAGCGAACGTAGCTGCGATGTCATCTCCGTGCCATCGAAGCCGAGGATGATCAACTGTCCGATTTGCTGGGCAAAGGCGGTTGCTTTCGGCATTTTCCTGAACCTACGAAAAGCCAGGCGCTAGTCGATCTGCCGCTTCAGCTCCGCCAAAAGATTCAGCGCTTCGAGCGGTGTCAGGCGATTCAAATCCACTTCACGCAACTTCTCCAGAACCGGTTGCGACAGCGGCGTGAATATCGTCAACTGTGCCGGGGGCCGCGGCCGCAATTCATCGCTGGCCAGCTGATCGGTCACCCGCTGCTCGGCACTCTCATGCTCCGCCAGCACTTCGCGGGCCCTCTCGATCACTTCGTTGGGCAGTCCCGCCAGCTTGGCCACTTCAATCCCGTAGCTGCGGTCCGCCGCGCCTGGCTCGACCGTGCGCAGAAATACGATCCCGCTTCCCGTCTCCTTTACCGAGACGTGATAGTTCTTCACGCCGGAGAGCCGGTCCGCCAGTTCGGTCAACTCAAAATAATGGGTCGCGAACAGCGTTTTGGCTCGAGTTCGAGCATGGATGTATTCCACCGCCGCCCACGCAATGGCCAAGCCATCGTAGGTGGCCGTGCCCCGGCCTACCTCATCCAGCAAAATGAGCGAGCGCGGTGTTGCCGTGTGCAGGATCGCCGCCGTCTCCGTCATCTCCACCATGAAAGTAGAACGTCCTCGCGCCAGATTGTCGCTTGCTCCGATCCGGGTGAAGACTCGGTCGACGATTCCCAGCCGCGCCGCTGCCGCCGGGACGAACGATCCCATCTGTGCCAGAATGACGATCAGCGCGGTCTGGCGAAGATAGGTCGACTTGCCGCCCATGTTCGGACCAGTCAGCACCAGCACCGTATGGGTCGTCGAATTGAGATAAAGATCGTTGGGCACGAAGCGATCGCCGACCCCAGCGAGATCCTGCAACTCAATTACTGGATGCCGCCCGGCCATGATCTCAATATCGCTTGACTCCTCAAGCTTCGGCCGGTTGTAGTTGCGCAGGGCCGCAATATGCGCCAGCGCGGCCAGCACATCGATTTCAGCCAACGCCAGTGCCGTCTGCCGGATGCGCCGGGCCTCGCCCGCAATCGCCGAGCGCAATTCCGCAAACAATCGCCGCTCGATCTCGACCATCTTCTCCTGAGCATCGAGAATCTTCGATTCGTACTCTTTCAGCTCGGGAGTGGTGAATCTCTCCGCATTCACCAGAGTCTGCTTGCGCTCGTAGTCCTGGGGAACCAGGTGAAGATTGGGTTTTGAAACTTCAAGATAATAGCCAAAGATCGAATTGAACTTTACCTTCAGTGACGCGATCCCGGTCCGCTGCCGCTCGCGCTGCTCGATCTGCGCCAGATACTGCTTGCTGTTGCGGCTCAGGTTGCGGAGCTCGTCCAATTCCGCATTCACCCCGCTCTGAATGACGCCGCCATCGCTGAGTGAAAGCGGGGGCTCCGGCACGATGGTCTGGTCGATGCGGTTCCGCAGGTCGCTGAGCTCGTCCACCAAACCGTGAAGCTTCGTCAGCCTTGCGGCCGCGAAGCTGGCCAGCGCCGAGCGCAAGGCAGGAATCCTCGCCAAAGACGCTGCCAGGGCCAGCACGTCGCGTGGATTGGCAGTCTCCAGAGTGACGCGGCTTAGCAGCCTCTCCAGGTCGAGGATGCCGTCGAGCGCCCGCCGCAGCTCTTCCCGGGCAACCATGTTCGTCACCTGCGCTTCCACCGCATCTAACCGGTCATTGATTTCTACTTTGTCGATCGATGGCCGCAACATCCATGACCGCAACAGGCGTTTCCCCATGGGGGTGACCGTCGCATCGACCGAACGGAATAGCGTCACGCCTTCGTCAGTGCCGGCAAATAACGGCTCGATCAGCTCGAGATTGCGGACGGTCACTGCATCCAGCACCAGACAATTCTGCCGCTCATAGAAGCCGATCCGATCCACATGGTCGAGGGTTCCGCGCTGCGTCGACTGCACGTAGTAGAGAATTGCCCCTGCCGCCGCAGCCGCTGCGGTTTTGCCTGCCAATCCGAAACCTTCCAGAGAAAGCACGCCAAAGTGATTCTCCAGCAAGGGCAACGCATGATCTGGCGCAAATACCCAATCCTCCAGCGGAGTCTCGGTGAAGCCCTTCGAGCCCGCAGCCGGAGCCGGCGAGGCGGCGCGATCCATCTTTTCAAACAAAGGCGCCGAGGAACCATACAGCAACTCTCTCGGCCTCAGTTGCTGTAACTCCTCCTGAATCCGCCGTCCCGCGTCTTCGCCGCGAAACTCCGTCGCTCGAAATTCACCGGTCGAAAGATCCAGGGCGGCGAAGCCCACCCGATCTCCATGTTGCGCCAGCGCGGCCAGAAAGTTGTTCTCCTCCGAGCTCAGGGAAGAGTCCGCCGCGGTACCCGGTGTGACTACGCGCGTCACCTCACGCCGCACCAGTTTCTTGGCCACGCTGGGATTTTCCATCTGCTCGCAGATGGCAACCTTGAACCCTTTGCGAATGAGTTTGGAAATGTATCCCTCGGCTGCGTGGTAAGGCACGCCGCACATGGGCACGGCGATGCCTTTTTCCTTGTTGCGGGAAGTCAGCGTGATCTGCAATTCGCGCGCCGCCAGAATCGCATCGTCAAAGAAAAGCTCGTAAAAATCCCCCAGCCGAAAAAACAATAAGGCCGTGGGATGCGCTTTTTTGATGGTAGAGTACTGCCGCATCAACGGAGTGGACGGCTCGGTCATTTCAGGCAGCTTCGTGGGCGGATTATAACAAACCATGCGATTTCTCCCGGCGGTGCAAATCGCAGTTGACTCCACTTGCCGGCGATGTTTTCCTTGTACATGGAACTACGCAAGGATCCGATCACCCGCTCCTGGGTTATTACTGGCGACGACGTCCCCGACGCCATCTCACGTCCGGAAGGCTCTTGCCGATTCTGCGCCGATTCTCCGCTGGCGCCGCAGATCATTGCCACCAACTCAGGCCTGCAAGGTACCCCATGGTCGTCACGCGCGGTTGTGCACCCCAGCGCCCTGTACCACATTGAGGGTGAGCCCTCGCGCCGCGGCGACGGTATTTACGATCGCATGCGTCCGGTGGGTGCGCACGAAGTGCTGGTGGAAAATTTCAGGCACGACCGCAATCTGTGGAATGCCAGTGATGCGGAAATCGAGCAATTTCTCTTGCTGGCTGCCCAGCGTATTCAGGATCTCAAGCGCGACGGGCGCTTCAAGTACATCAGCATATTCAAGGATTACGGCAACAGCGCCGGGCAGGAGTTCGACCACCCTACTTCGCAGCTCACCGCAACTACCTTTGTCCCTCGCCGCGTCCTTTACGAGTTGCGCGCCAGCCGCGAATATTTTGATCAGAAAGAGCGTTGCGTCTTTTGCGACATTATCTCCCAAGAAACCAGGCAGGAGCTGCGGGTTCTGGAAGTCCGCGGTGACTTCATCGCGCTCTGCCCCTACGCTCCCCGCGTGCCTTACGAAACCTGGATTCTACCCCGCACCCACGAAGCTGCCTTCGAACGCATGGCTCTCAACCGCTCCGGTCTCATGCGTGATCTGGGTGCGACCCTTCGCCGCACCCTGCAACGCATCCGCACCATCACCGAGGATTTTCACCTGGTGCTGCATACTTCTCCCAACAGCCTGCACCGCTCGGGCAACCTCGGGTACTGGAAGACCATCGACGAGGACTACCACTGGCATATCGAAATTCTTCCCGTGCTGGCGGGGAAGTCGAGGTCCTACACCTTCAAAGAGGTGTACTATTCGCCGCTCACCTCTGAGACTGCGATTCAACGCCTGCGCGAGGCCAAAATCGAACCATGACCGTCCGCCGCATGAAAACGTACACCGGTGGGCAAGGATACGTTTATCAGTACTATTTTGTAGGCAAGCGTGAAGCCGGGAGCAGCACAGAATATATCTTCGACGTCACCTCGGACCGCAAGAGCACCTATGCGGTCAGCGTCTTTCTGCCCAGCCAGTCACTCACAAAATGGTCCTCCGATCACCATCGCACCCTTACCGACGCCGAACAGTACGCCGCGGTCAAAATGCGACTGTTTCAGGCATTTGATGAGCTCGAGGACATGATGGCAAGTGGCCGTCAGCTCTCGGTGGATTCCGCAACCCTGCAGCACCTGCTCACAACGTTAGGAGTCGAAAACTGAGAAACCCGGGATTATTCACTGAGAGCCG
>Ga0335078_10002893_pt1 | contig 25789 bp, 15 predicted proteins | sample Lox_Sample_32_FD_206711 | JGI IMG/M metagenome (GOLD analysis project Ga0335078, IMG submission 206711) | Soil microbial communities from Loxahatchee National Wildlife Refuge, Florida, United States - Lox_Sample_3.2 | ecosystem: Environmental > Terrestrial > Soil > Wetlands | place: USA... | reverse complement strand
CGCGGCGGCGGCAACGGCCGCGAGGGCTGCCAATAGCAGTGACGGTTTGAGCATGGTTGCCAATTGATGTGTTAGCACACTACAGACCGTGCAGACCGGAGACCCCAGTTCACGTTGTAAAAAAGGCCGAATGTGCGATACCTTACAATTTCATGGGTCTGCGGGTTGCAGCAATTGCGTTGATTGCGCTCATCGTGAATGTACTCAGATGGCGGCGCGATATGAGGCGAATGGGCGAATTGGCGGTCTCCCGGGGCGAGATCCCGCCGTGCTACCCAGCTCCGGCGCAGCGTGTGAGCTTCCTGGTGGCTGCCTGGAACGAAGAGTCTGCCGTCGAATCCTGCATCGATGCGATCCTGGGCCTGCACTACCCCAACCTGGAAATCGTGCTGTGCGCCGGCGGAACGGACCGTACGTGGCAGGTTGCATCGAAATTCGAGGATTCGCGGCTGATCCTTCTCGCGCAAGCGCCTTTAGAAGGCAAGCAGCGGTCGCTACAGCGCTGCCTGGAGAAGGCCACAGGTGGAATCATTTACCTGGTCGACGCCGGGTGTGTGATCACCGACCTGGCATTCGCACGGACCGTGGGTCCCATTCTGAGCGGCAAAGAACTGGCGGTCACGACCGCTCCGTGCACACCGTTGCGGAAGCAAACCGAGATCCCATTTGTCATCAGCCAATGCGCTTGCCGGGTGTACACTTCGCTCTATCAACCCGTATACTGCTCCGGCTTGTTGGGAGCGAACAGCGCCATGCGGCGATCGGTTCTGGAACAGGCAGGCGGCTTCGGTTCCGAGGTGCACACCGGCGTGGACTACGATCTCGGCAAGCGACTCCTGCGGCAGGGCGTACGTATACGTTATGAGGCAGCAGCGTCGTTACCCATCAGATTTCACACGCACGTAGAACGGTATCTCGGCCAGCAGGCGCGCTGGCTTCGCAGTACAGTGATCCACGGGATGCGTTTCGGAGCTTACGGGGAAGTGGCTTCGAGTATTGGTACCTCACTGTTGGGATTTTCGATGCTCGGCGTTCCATGCCTCACGCTGATCCTGGGGTGTTTGCCCGGCACCAAGCGTCTCCACCTCGAAGGTTTCGCTGTGCTGTGGGGGCTCGGGTTTGCGATCGCTTTCCTTTCGCGATTGCGCTACCTGAGAGTGGCCGGTCTGTGGCTCGGCATTCGGGTGCCGGCGCGGGTAGTAGCGCTGGTCCCGGTATTTTTGTTGATCGACTTTCTGGCCTGGAGCATGCCGCTGTTCCAATACCCGTGGAAACCCCTGCGCGACCGCTGGTGAAGCTCGCGGCGGTTTGCGGCGGCCGCTTCAAGCGTGGTATAGGATGATCTGTTCATTGATGGAGCAACCACGTGGGAGCGCCCGGCAGACGACGCTCTGGTCGCTGGCAGGGTTGGTGGCCGGCATAGCTGTGGGAAGCGCTCTGAGATCGCCGGCCGGGAGCATCGGGGGGTTCCTGCTCGCCACCCTGAGTGGCATAGGCACGCTCTGGGTGAATGCCTTGCGCATGGTGGCCTTACCTCTGGCGATCTGCAATACCGTTTGCGCCATGGTTCGCGAACGGACTACCAGAACCGCGGGCCGGATCGGCGGCGCCGTGGCCGTGTACCTCATGCTGCTGCTGTTGGGGGCCGGGATCGTATTAGTGGTGGTCCCGCCCATCTTGCGCGGCACACGGGTGGACCAGGGCGCCATTGCGGCGCTCAGCCGGGAGGCATCTCCCCAAGCCGGTAAACTTGCAGGCCGTACGCGCGCGGCTCCGGGCCTCGGCGACATGGTTGTCGGCCTGGTTCCGCGCAACCTGCTGCGATCGGCCGTCAATGAAGACTTTCTGCCGCTTCTGGTTTTTGCGATGCTGTTCGGGCTGGCCCTGCGTCGAACCCGCATGGAACATGGCGAAGCGGTCATCCGGCTGGTGGAAGGCCTCACCGAAACCATCATGGTGATCGTCTGGTGGATCATCTGGTGCTCGCCGGTAGCCATGTTCGCCCTGGCGGCTACATTTGCCGCCAGCTCGGGTGTGCGCATCGTGGGCATTCTGGGCCGCTTTGTCCTGTTGGAGTGCGGATTGATGCTGGCGTTCGTGCTGCTTCTGTATCCGCTGACGATGCTGGCGGGAGGCCTGTCGTTCCGGGGGTTCGCAAGTTCGGCGCTCGGTCCGCAGATGGTGGCGGTCAGCACGCGGTCTTCGCTGGCGGCGCTTCCGGCGCTGTTGACGGCGGGAGAACGGATGCTGCCCGCGAACCCCGACTCCCCGCGCGTGGTCTTGCCTCTGGCGGTGAGTATGTTCAAAGTGAACCGGACCACCAGCGCGCTCTGCCGGCTTCTGGTGATTTTGTATTTCTGGTCGGTTCCGGCGCTGCCGCCGCAGATCTACACATTTCTCCTGACCGTCGTGCTTCTGAGCTTTTCGGATCTGGGATTGCCAGGCGGCACGCAGCTTCGCACGCTGCCCGCGTACGTGGCGGCCGGCTGTCCCCTCGAAGCCGTCATGCTGCTGGAAGTGTTCGAGCCATTCTCGGACATCTGTAAGACGCTCTTGAATGTGACGGGCGATCTCTCGGTGGCCGCCATCGTGACCCGATGGTCGTCACGTCCGGTTCGCGGACGGGCGATGGTGGCGGCGGAATCGCGGGCCTCGTGACACTCGCTTCCAGCCGGTTTCTGCTGCGTGCCGCCCACATCGACCGGAGCCTCCTGCTCCGGTTCGTGCTGGCCTCTCTAGCTCGTTCCGGCCTCTCGATGGGAATTCTGGTGCTCATGCAGCAGTTCCTCGCGGGAGTGCTTGCCGGGCAGAAGGGTTTAGCCGGTTACCTGGCCGTCCGCCTGGGACGGACCCCGGCGCTGTGCGTGGTGGCGGCTCTGCTGTTCACCTGCTATCTCGCATCGAGCGCCCTGACCTACGAAGGCCAGATGGTGGAGCAGCGCATCATCCGTGCTTTCGAGCTTGGTCTGCTCGACCGGTTGGTGCGCCACCTGCTGACCCTGTCAGTGGGCTTCTTCGACCGCCAGAGCCACGGCGACCTGATCCAGGCAATTCGCCTGGACGTCACCAAGGCCCGCACCGCCGCATCCGCCTGCGTGCGCATGGGACTGGAGACCGCTTTGGCCTTGGGCTACGTGGCCGGCGCGTTGTGGATCAGCCCGAAGCTTTCGATTCTGGTCTTCCTGGTGATGCCGGCAGCCGTGGCGCCCATCCTGGTGTTGGCCCGGCGCGCCATGCGAAGATCCTTCAGTATCCGGCAGCACGCTTCGGAGCTTTATGACGCCGTGCTGCAGGTTCTGCGCGGCATCCGCGTGATCAAGATCTTCGGCGCCCAGGAGAGCGAGCGGGCGCGCATCGAGCACCAGGCCCGCGGCTACTTCGCGGCCTGTATCGAGATCGCGCAGGCGCAGTCGCTGGGCCGGATGCTGCTGGAAGCGGTGGCCGGATTGAGCATCGTGCTGGTGGTCATTGCGGGCGGATTCGAAGTGCTGGGTGGAAGACTGAGCTGGCCTTCGCTGCTCACTTTTCTGATGGCCGTGCGGTCCATCCATTCTCCCCTGCACGAGGTGAATGCAGCGTTTATGGAACTGCAGAGCAACGCGGCGTCGGTGGAGCGCGTCGCGGCCTTGCTCGACGAGCGGCCCGAGCTTACCGATGCGCCGACTGCCGTGGCGCATAGCAGCGCACCGCGCTCGATTCGCTTTGAGCGCGTGAGCTTCCGCTATGGCGAGCGGCTGACGCTCGACGATATCTCCTTCGAAGTGCGCGCCGGAGAGACGCTCGGCATCGTCGGGCCTTCCGGGGCTGGAAAGACGACCTTGCTCAGCCTGATGGCGCGCTTTGCCGATCCGCAGAGCGGCGGTATCACCTGGGATGGCCGCGACCTGAGGCAACTCCGCCTTGCCGGCCTCCATCGCCATATCGGGCTGGTGCCGCAGTCTCCATTTCTGTTCTCGGGAACGGTGGCCGAGAACATCCGCGCGGGCCGACCGGGTGCTTCGGACGGCGAGGTGGCAGACGCCGCGCGCGCCGCGGAGATCCACGACGAGATCACCGCGCTGCCGCACGCTTACGATACCAGGATCGGACCGGGAGGACGCACGCTCTCCGACGGACAGTCGCAACGGATCAATGTGGCCCGCGCGCTGCTGAAGAACGCCCCCGTGCTGCTGCTGGACGAAGCTACGTCCAGTCTGGATTCGCTTTCCGAATCGAAGTTGCAGCGGGCCGTGGACGCTGCGGTGCGCGATCGCACCACGTTCATCGTGGCTCACCGGCTCTCCACGCTGCGTCGCGCCAGCCGGATCCTGGTCCTCGAACACGGCCGCTCGATCGGGCTGGGCACACACTCGGAACTCATGGCGTCGTGTCCGCTCTACGCGGAGATGTGGCGGGCGCAGCAAACTCCGGCCGCCAGCCTGGCGGAGGTGGGATGATCTATTTCGCGGTCGATGAGCTGCGCGTGCCTTTGCTGGCGCACTATCTGGCGAAGGAGTGGGGATGTCCTATCCGCGACCGCATGCGCCAGATCACTTACCCCGAGCTGTTCCGCACGCGCAGGCTGCCGCGGGGCGCGTGGGTCTTCACGGCGCTCGAGGCGCTCACGGATGCCGAACTGAAGATCGTCCAGCACATGCAGAACGCCGCGCGGGACGCGGGCCTGCCGGTTTTGAATCAAGCTCGCGAGGCTCTGCGCCGCTACGAATTGTTGCGGCTTCTCCACGAGCGCGGCCTCAATAGTTTTTGCGTGTACCGCGCCGACGGCCCGCTGGACTCCATTCGTTTTCCCGTTTTTGTCCGGGTGACCGAGGAACACGACGGGAGCCTTACGCCGCTATTACATAATAGAGGTGAACTGCGGCGGGCCATGGTCTATCTGCGGCTGCGGGGACTGCGGCGTCATCAATTGCTGGTGGTGGAATTCTGTGACACGGTGAGCGCCGACGGCTTGTATCGCAAGTACTCGATTTTCCGCATCGGCGACGCTTACGTCGCGCGCCACCTGCATATTGGCCGGGATTGGGTTACCAAGCACCGCTCGCGCGTCAACGACCAGCACCTGCTCGAAGAGGAGATGACGTACCTGCGGGACAATCCACATGCCGCCTGGGCGCGCCAGGTTTTCGAAATGGCGCACACCGAATACGGGCGGATTGACTACGGGATGTACCAGGGCCGGCCGCAAACCTGGGAGATCAATTTTACTCCGGAACTTACCGGCGACCCGCATCACGTGGACAAGACGCCCGAAGAGCAGCGAATTCGCCAAGTGACGTATCCGGCCAAGGCATATGCCCACGCCGGACTCAGGAAGGCGTTCATTGGGATCGACCCGGGTCCGATTCCGGGAGATGATTTGCACATCGATCTCCCGCCGGTGCTGGAAGCCGAGGCGCGCGAGGAACGGTCCAGAGTCCAGTCACTCGTGAGGAGTCAGGAACGTATTTCGCGGCTGGCCGCCGCACCTGTTTTACGGAAGCTGGGTCCGCTGCTTCGACAGACGCTTTTCCGTTGAGGAAGTCAACATTTGCTTCGGTCTCGCCTGGTGCCTGCGTATGTCGGTGTAAGTCTTGACTTCTGCTATTACAAGTTCATCGTTAAGGTGATGCAGATCTTGAGTTCGGATTCTGCGCTCCTATTACAAACGTCGCGCTTGCTTCCTTGAAGCTAATGCCCGCGAGAGGATCTACCGGAAGGATTTTCTGCACGGGCCTGAGTCTTCCGGACCCGGTCACGGCCAACCGCACACCACTGCCGTACGCCCTGGCGGGTGTCGGGGTGACCATCGGCGGAGCGCCGGCTCCCCTATTTGCAGTGGCTTTGCTACCGGGCTATCAGCAGATCAACTTTCAGGTCCCATTCGAAGGTCAGTTTCAGGAGACTCAATCCGGCCAAGGCGAAAGCACTGCGGTCGTAATTCAGCAGAACGGCAATCAGGGTTCGGCTACCGCACCGGTTTCGGAGAGTCCCGGCGAGTTCTTCCAGCTCGTTGGAACCGGCTACGGCATCTTTCAGCACGGCACCGACTATTCTCTGGTCACCAAGGACAACCCAGCCAAACCGGGAGAGATCCTGGTGACCTACCTGACCGGCACGCCATCCTCGTTAGACTTCAACGTGCCCACCGGCGAACCGGCGCTATAAGCCCCGTCGACAACGTGTAGAACCGTGCGCCGATCATCGATCAATCGGACCCGGCGAAATCAATACTATACTTCGGGCTTGCCCCAGGACAAGGTGGGGTGTACCAGACTAATCTCACACTGCCCGAGTCCGCTCCTTCTAAGCGTTGCTGTCCTATCGCCGGTCGAATGATATCTCCGGCCACCTGATTAAGTTACGCAGCAAAGCAACTCCTCGGCCTCCCGGAGAGTTGCTTGACCTCCGGTTCCCCCCATCGCGCGGGTCGAGATCGCGCCGCACGCCGCTGCGAAGCGCATTGCTTCCTGCAGCGGTCGCTGGCGTAGCCATGCATGCAGGAAACCGGCATTAAAGGAGTCGCCGGCGCCGGTCGTATCCACAACTTTCACCGGGAACGCCGGTACGCGTAGCGCGGCTCCGTCATGCAGGGTTAAACAGCCGGCCTTTCCCATCTTCGCGATGACGAGTGTGCGGCCATTTTGGAGCCGCCGCAGGCACTCCACGGGGTCTTCCGATCTTCCGAGTCCCCTCAACTCGACCTCATTCGGCAAAAACACGTCCACTTCGGGCAAGGCCGACAGGAGGCCGTTCTCCCATCGTTGCGTGGGATCGAAGCCCGGATCCAACGAGGTGGTCATGCCCCGGGCGTGCGCCTGAGCGAAGAGCCTGAGACAATCCGGCCGCAAGCTTTCCTGTAAGAAGAAGGAGGAGATGTGCAGGTGGCCGCAGTCTTCCATCACGCAGGGATCGAGATCGGCGGCCCGAAACGAGGCCATCGCTCCCAGGTACGTGATGAGCGCGCGGTCCGACGACGAGCTCACGGCAACGGTTATGCCGGTCTTGACGTCCGCGTCCTGGCGGATAAAGGCGGTCTCGATGCCTGCTTCCTCCAGCACGTGGACACAATAGGCGCCCCACTGATCCCGCCCCACCTTCGCTCCAAATCGCACAGCGTTTCCCAACCGAGCCAGCCCGACGGCACAGATTGCCGAGGAGCTACCCAAGGTCAGGGAGAGATCGTTGACCAGAACCTCCTGTCCCAAGGTGGGGAAAGTTTGATAGTCACTCAGGATCAGGTCAGGATTCAGCTCCCCGAGCACGAGGATTCGCATGCTTTTCATCATGAATTGCTCTGGTAAATCTTGAACTCGTTCACTACCCGATTGATCACGCCGCTGGACGGGAGATCAGGGTGCAGCCCCTCGGAGAGGCAGCGAAAGAAAGCTAACAATTGACCAACCATCACGTCGAGGACCGGCACGTTGGCGTCGCCTAAGTCGGCCATTCCCGGGATCTCCAGCGGTGTATCGTTGCGGCCCAAGAGTTGACGCGGGATGTTTTCACCAACAATCAGTTTTCGGGCGCCCAGCTCTTTGCGGTTCAATTCGGTTATCAGGTCGGCCTCGTAGGCGCGCGCCGGTGCGCCGGAAGAGAGGAAACAAACCACCAGCGTGCGATCGTCGATCAGGCACATGGGGCCGTGACGCAGGCCAAGGTATGTTTCCGCCATAGTCGGCACAGCGCCCGCCGTCATCTCCAGCATCTTCAGAGCGGACTCCCGGGCCGCGCCAAAGCGGCAGCCCGTGCCCATGTATACGGTCCTCCGGAAACCGCCGCGGGCCATGGTGGCCAGTGTGCCGGTGTGGTTCAGGAGGATTCGCCTGCCTGCATCGGCCAGCCCGCATGCCAGATGCTCAAACCGGTCAGCCTTCAGGGGAATCACCAAGGCCAGGCTGGCAAGCACCAGGTTGGTAAAACTGCTGGTCATGGCCAGACTGCGATCGTTCGTACGCGGCGCCAACACGAGCTTCTGCAGCCGCGCATCGCCGTTGAATTGGGTTGCCAATCGTCCCTGCGCGTTGCACGTTACAATCCAGTGCCGCACTTCCGGCTCGGAATCCAGAAAAGCCTTCACCACACCACAGCTCTCCGGGCTGTCGCCAGACCGGGCGAGCGAGATCACCAGGCCGGGCCTGGTGGCCGGCACGCTTGCCCGCCCGCCCACCAGAAGCCAGCCGCCCCCGAGGGTAAAAGCCGGAAGCCCGGTGGCCGCCTGCACAGCCGGATGGACACACTCGCACGCATACTGAGAGCTACCCGAACCGGTGAAGATGACCCAGCGGGAGGCTTCGAGCGTTTTGCGGAACGCGCCGGCCATTCCAGCGGCTAGCTGCGCGGTCTCGATCCAGGTGTCGGGCTGCTGACAGATCTCCGCCAGGGTGAGGCCGTAGCCGGCCGCCGCGCGTTCTTCGGGCGGTGGGGCCATGAGCTCCCGCAAATCACCTTGGGACGCGAGCGCGTTCTGCCAGTCTTGGTCGGACATGAGCCAAGCTTATGTCGAGGCGCTGGAACTGTCAATCAAGGCCGCGCCCCATTAAAGCGATCCAATGGCATTGTATACTGGGCGTTCCGATGTTTACAGGAAGAAAGAGGAACTTGGACCAGCCGGACAATGTTGTACGGAATACTCTGATCTTCGTCGCCGCCTTGCTTTTTGCCTGGTACGGCGTGGCACTGAATTGGTCGATCCCGGAAGCCGTGCGTTTCTTTGCGGGTGTGACAATACTCTGGGGACCTATCGCGGCTCTCTTGTATTTCATACTCGACGAAGCTATTGGCGATCCGATGGTTCGCCTGGCATTTAGCTCCATTGGCAGCTATACGCTAACAACGCTCTTGTATTTTGCAGCGGCAGTTTCACAGGTGCGCTGGCTTTTTGCCGCAGCTCTGGTTGGCGCCGGTGCGATGGCTGTCTGGTTGGGCGCCCGTCGCGGCATCACACGGATCGTTCTACCGCGTTTGGACCCCATACTGCTGGTCATCGTGGCTGCCAGCCTCGTGACCACAATCCCATACAGCAACTTACTAACGACGGAGCCGTCCGGAAAGAGGATCTTGAGAGGATACGTGGATCAGCTCTATCATGTGGGGCTGGAATATGAACTTAGCCGGCACGTGCCTCCGTTGCAGAACATGATCCGCGGGGGTACGCCGGAGCGTGCGTACCACATGTTTCCGCACCTCACGGTCGCCTTATTGGCAAAATTCACGCGCCAGAATGAGATGCTCCGTGCGCATTCCGTATATCATTACGGTGCGATCACTGTGCTGATCTGCCTTGCGATGTATGGTATCGGATTTCTCTTAACGGCAACCAAAACCGGGGGGTATGTGTGCGCATTTCTCCCTTTCCTGTCCGCGATAGCCGGGCCGCAACTCATGCCAAATACCCTGGGCTACTTTTACTTTACGATCTGGCCCCACGCGTCGAGCTCAGTTGTTCCCTCGCTATTCACAGATCCACAGGCATATAGCGGCATTGCGGTGCTCTATGGGATCCTGCTTGGCATCGCGGCCCTAATACGCAGGCCGATGGGAGGCACACTGGTCTGCGCCTGTGCGTTGATGGTTGCGGCGCTATTGCGCTTCCGGATACAGTTCTGGCTCGCCGCGACGCCGGTCTTTCTTGTCTTTGTGCTGGTGAACTGGTATCGCACCAGGCGTCCCGTCTGGATTCTGGCGGCGGCGATCGTGGCCGTTGGCAGTGGCCTGTTGTATGCCGAGATGTTGCTCCCTGTCTACTTGCGCGGCACGGCCAAAATTCATTTCGGGCTCACTGGAGTAACGCGCAATATCTTTTACACAGTGTGGCCGTTTGCATCCTTTGTCCGGCATATACTGCGAGCTTCGCTGCCTGGGCCATGGTTTGCGGCGGCTTGGCAGTTCGCCTGCATTATCGGCTTCGCGGCTTGGGATATGCTCGGGATTCCTTTGCTGGTCGCACTCGTCTTCGGGCTTGGAATCATGAAACGAGCCGATACGCAGAGCTACTACTGGTTCACGGCTGGCATGATGGGTATCTCGATGTTGTTAGCCATGTATCTGAATGCAGGGTATGATAGCTATTCCGTTTCCGGCCAATTGCTGCTTCATTTCGGCTGGTATGTGCTTCCGATCGGCGGCGTGTGCCTTGCGTGGTTGCTTTCCAGGTTGATGCGAAATCGAAGATATCACCCACTTCCTGGAGTAGCGATTGTGTTGCTCTGTGGAAGCGCCTCGGCGATCAGCCAGCGGCTGGTTTTTCCTCGCGTGAGAGCGCAGCGGGTGATCACGTCATCCAGTTGGGATGCCCTGCAATATCTAAAGGAGCAGACTCCCACTAATGCGATTGTCCTTTCCACCAGCCCGCTCGACCGCAGGGCGATTATGGTTCCCGGCCTCGCAGCCCGCGCCGGCTTTTATGACTATGTGCACAATCCTGTGGACATTCAGCTGGCAAGACTGAATCCCAAAGACAATCGGCCGCAAGCGCTTCGCGACCTGGAGGCGGCACCAGATCCGGCGGCGTACTGTTCGGTACTGCGCCGCACGCCAATCAGCCACATTCTGGAGGAGCCCTCAAACCTGTTGATGCCGAACCTGCCCTGTTTGCGGCGTTTGTGGACGGGGCGTGACGGCGTCACCTCTGTGTGGCAGGTTGTTCGTCCCTAGGCTCGGTCGAAGGCGCCGATCAGGAGATTGGGCGGCGGGCAGCGCCAGCGGCGCCCGAAACACTCCGGAATCGAGGAGATTTGCCAAGTGCCTTAGAATGTGGCGCGCCCGGGGTGATTCGAACGCCCGACCTTCCGGCCGGCACGCTGGCCGGAGGCGGAAGCTTGAGCAGTTACCGGAGCGCGCCTGCCACTCCGCCGGCTATCTGCCATCTTGGATCTCTCGCAGCTTGCGCCAGCCACGCTGGGAATTACGTATTCGATATATAATCATGCGTGGTTTTGGGGATGAAGAACGAGAGTTTAGGCTACAGAAGGCTGAATTGCTCCATGAAGAGAGCTGCTTTTCGACTGGCCTTCGCTGTCCTGTTTTCGGCAGCCGCGCTGTGCGCTTCCCCGGTGCGTATCTGGGAAGAGTCCATTACCGTCCCAACATATCAGACGGGTCCGCCGGACCCGACGCCCCTTTTTTTCGATGGCCGCGGATACCAGGGCGCCGAAGGGCCGATCTATCCGTACCCTATCATCGACCGGCTCATCGGCGTGAAGGTTCCGAAAATCTATAAAGAGATCTGCCTCGAAAACGAGTTCATCAAGTTCTGCGTCCTGCCGGATTTAGGCGGCCGCATCTTCACCGCCGTCGACAAGACCAACAACTACCATTTCTTTTACCAGCAGCATGTTATCAAACCAGCCCTGATCGGCATGACCGGCGCCTGGATCTCCGGCGGCGTGGAATGGAACATACCCCACCATCACCGCGCGTCGAGCTTCATGCCGGTAAATTACCAGATGTTGGAGCACCCCGATGGCAGCAAGACCGTCCTGGTGGGCGAAATGGAACTCCGCCACCGCATGCGATGGACCATGGCACTGACGCTGCACCCCGGCAAATCCTATATTGACGCGACCATGAAGCTGCGCAACACGACGCCGGTTTCCAATACCTTCCTCTATTTCGCCAATGTGGCCGTGCACGCCAATAAGAATTACCAGATCGTCTTTCCTCCCAGCGTTCAGTTCGCGACACAGCACTCGAAAGTGGAGTTCTCGCGCTGGCCGATCGCGGACGGACCTTACGGAGCGGTTGATTTTGCCAAAGGGACGGATGTCTCCTGGTACAAGAATCACCCCGCTCCTGCGTCCATGTTTGCGTTCGACTGCAAGGAAGACTTTCTGGCTGGCTACGATCACGGGCGCGAAGCGGGCACGCTGCACATCGCGGACCATGCTGTCAGCCCGGGAAAGAAGTTCTTCACTTGGGGAGTGGGAAACGACGGAGGGGTTTGGGATCACCTGCTGACCGACGACGACGGCCCCTATCTCGAGCTGATGGTCGGCGGCTTTTCCGACAATCAGCCGGACTACAGTTGGATCCAACCCTACGAAACCAAGACGGTCCACGAGTATTGGTATCCCTACCGCGAGATCGGGAGGGTCAAGAACGCCAACACCGAGGCGGCCGTAAGCCTGGAGATGGCCTCTTCAGGGCAGGCGCGTCTGGGCTTCAACACCACGTCGGAACATGCCGCCGCCAAGGTGATATTGCGGTCTGGAGACCGGACTCTGCTCGATCAGACGATCGCGATCGGCCCTGACAAGCCTTTTGTCACTGAGGTCGCGGTTCCGCCTAGAGCGCAGCCATTGCGCGCTTCACTGGAGGTGGACGGCCGTACGCTGATTTCGTACGAGCCAAAGCCGCTTCCGGCGTTGCCAATGCCCAAGCCCGTCACGCCGCCGCCGCCGCCCGCCCAAATCCGGTCCAACGACGAGTTGTACCTGGCCGGCCAGCGGCTTCAGCAGTTCTACAGCCCGGCGGCGGAACCCGCGCCTTATTTCGAAGAAGCCATCCGCCGCGATCCGGGTGACTCGCGCGCCAACACGGCGCTGGGGATTCTCTACTACCGCCGTGGCATGTTCCACGAGGCGCAGGAGCGCCTGGGAGCCGCCGTCGCCCGCTTGACCTTCAATTACACCAACCCCAAGGATGGCGAAGCACTCTACTATCTGGGTCTAGTTCAAAAGGCGTTGGGCGATTACCGGGATGCTCGCGAATCCCTCTCCAGGGCAAGCTGGAGCTGGGCGTGGCACGCCCCTGCTTATTACTCCCTGGCCGAACTGGCCTGCCGCGGCGGCGACTTTGGCAAGGCGCTCGAATTGCTTGACGAATCTCTCGCCGCCAATACCGCGAATACGAAGGCGCTGAACTTGAAGGCGGCATTACTGCGCAAGTCGGGCGATGAGAATGATGCGGCCCAGGTGGCGGTGGCGGCGTTGGCGATCGATCCGCTGGATCAGCGCTCGCGGCGCGAACTCCGCCTGGCGCGCGGTGGCCCGGCGGACATCACCGTGGGGGCCGTGGTGAATGATGATGTGCAGCCTTACCTCGAAATGGCCGCGGATTATGCCAGTGCCGGTTTGTGGGACGAAGGCATCGCGGCACTGAAGGAACTGGCAGGCGCCTATCAAGACCAGCGCCGCTTGAACCCAATGTTGTATTACTGGCTCGGCTGGCTCTCCGCGCAGAAAGGCATGGCGGACGATGCCTTGCGCTACTATCGTCTTGGTGCCCAAATGGCGGACCAGTATGTCTTCCCGTTCCGAGTCGAGTCGATCGCCGTATTGCGCGCGGCCATGGCAGCCGATCCTTCCGATGCGCGGGCGCCATATTATCTCGGCAACCTCTTGTACGATCGGCAACCCGAAGCGGCGATCCGAGCCTGGGAAAAGTCAGCTGCCCTGGATGCCCGGTTTGCGATGGTCGATCGCAACCTGGCTTTCGCTTACGCCCGCGTCCAGCGCGATTACGGCAAAGCCAAAGGTGCCATCGCCAAGGCCCTGGGATTGCAGCCCGATCCCCGGTTCGTGTTGGAGCAGGATGAAATCTGGGAGGGAGCCGGTGTGCCGGCGGCGGAACGCCTCGCTGAGTTTGCCAGGTATCCGAGTGCCTGGCGCGAACGGGACGACGCCATGGGCCGCTTCGTCGCGCTCAATGTGATCACCGGGCGCTACGATGAAGCGCTCAGGCTGCTGGGAGAGCGACACTTCAACGTTTGGGAAGGCGGCGAGAACGCCCTGCACGATTCCTGGGTGGATGCTCACCTGCTGCGGGGTGATCTCCGATTCCGTGCCGGCGAGTATCGCGACGCCCTGAAGGACTACGAGGCCGCCGTCGAGTATCCCGAAAATCTCGCCGTGGGACGCCCGATCGATGGCGGACGATCCGCGGTAGCTTATTTCGCGATCTCCGAAACCGACAACGAGCTTGGCGATGCGGCCGCCGCCAGGGAAGCGCTGGAAAAAGCCGTGGCGGAAACCGGAGATCGCAGAGAGGGCCGCCGCGGTTGGTCGAGCGACAACGCCGAAGTCTCCTGGTATAAAGCCCGCGCGTTCGAAGCGCTGGGTAATCGCGGAGCGGCCGCCCAACTATACGAAATGCTGGTGCGCCGCGGCGAGGATTCCCTCAGCGGTCGCAATGTGGACTATTTCGCAAAGTTTGGCGCGCAGGCAGCCGGTTCGACACACCTGGCCCAAGCCCACTTCCTGTTGGCGCTCGGATATCTCGGACAGGGGAAGACCGCTGAAGGCCGCTCGGAACTGAACCAGGTGCTGCGGTACGATCCGAATCACATTGGCGCAAAACGCCAACTCGCCTGGCTCAGCAAAACGCAGACGGCGCGCCGGTAGGCGGCGATCTTCGATTCGGCCGGCGGACCGGCAGGAGCGCGCCGCAGTCAAAGCCAAGGGCATCATCTTCCAGGACCTGGATCGCCGGCTGGTACCCAGGCTCGGATGCCAGAAGGTCATTTGCGCGGTGCGCCGTCAAGCTGCTGGCAGGATGCCTGGAGTGTTTGCACTGCTTTACAATATCAACTGCAGGATTTCCCAGCCAGCGGAACCATGCGGATTGAAACGGAGGCTCGTGGCGGCTCTTGCATTCTCCTGACGCCGAGGGAGAGTAAGCCATCCCTTTCATTTCTGAATTCGCCTTTCTCCTCTACTGGCCTAGTTCCCCGAGCGGTCATGCGCAAAAGGAGCAACGGCGATAGAGCGCAATACCACCCGGGCGGACCGGAGGCCGGGCGGGGACGAACAGGAGTTGAATGCGGCATGCCGGATCCTGCCTCGGCGTCTTCCATGGTTTGAGGAGGTGGACATGATAGAGCAGAGAAGGCCGTGTTTTGTTCTCTTATTTGCGGTGTTGCTTGCCCCGTGGGTTGGGGCCAAAAGGGCAGAAGGTCAAGGGGTTTTGTCTCCCAGCGAGTCCAGGTCGATCAGGCCCTACCTGGGCCGCTGGGATTTGACCGTGGAGACGCCTACCGAGGCGCGCCCTTCCTGGATTGAGCTTTCTGAGCGGAGCGGCCAGGTGGAAGGTCTGATGGTGGGATTCTGGGGTCATGCGACTCCCACCGGCAGGGTTCAATTCACTGGTGGAGAAATCGAATTCACCGCGCCCACAGACGAAGGTTTCGGTGACGGCACCGTCCTCAAGGGAAAGCTCGCCGGAGGCCGACTCGCGGGTACTGCGACAAGTTCCAAAGGTGTTTCCTGGCAGTGGACCGGCCAGAGGGCGCCGGCCCTTGAACGCCAGGGCGCACCGAAATGGGGCGAACCCGTCCGATTGTTTGACGGCAAGAACCTTGCAGGGTGGAAATTCGCCGATCCGAGTCATGCAGGGGTTTGGAGCGTCAAGGACGGGACGCTGGTGAAGGATGGGCCGGGATCTGAGATCATCTCCACCTCTAAGTTCGGGGATTTTAAGCTGCACCTAGAATTCAACTGCGGGCCCATGTCCAATAGCGGCGTGTACCTGCGAGGCCGTTACGAGGTGCAGATCGAAACCGACTCGGCATCGGAACCTCCGGATCAGCGCATGGGCGCGGTCTACGGATTCCTGACGCCGGAGCCCCCGCTACCACGTACACCGAACGTATGGCAAACCTATGACATTACGCTGTTAGGGCGAACTCTCACTTTGGTTCACGATGGGAAAACGGTCATCGATCATAAGGCGATTCCAGGCATCACCGGCGGCGCGCTCGACAGCCATGAAGGCCTGCCCGGTCCCATTTACCTTCAGGGCAGCGAGGCAGGCCGGGTAGCGTTCCGAAATATCGTGATTACGCCGGCCGAATAGCGGCCTTGAATCGCGCAAGGAGATTGCGGCAGCTCAATTCAAGCCCGGAGAGAGCCTCTCATTCGATTTGAAGCGATAGGACCGCTCCCTCACGGTCGCGGCTCGGTGGCGCCAATGAGCCTCGCACGCGTAAGCAAGCTGGAAGTTGCGACTGTATTCTGCGAGCCTCAGTGATAAACTCGTCTGACCATTGATGCACCCCTCGGCAGTGGGTGGCGTCTCACCGCTACGACAATCGAGCGACTCCACATGTATCCAGCACGCCGGCAAGCACAGCTCTCTGATCGAGCCATGTGCCCAATGGCTCGGCTGCAACCTGCTCAGCGATTCGGTCGAAGAACGCCGCTGCGAGGCGCCTTGGGTCGTGCCGAAGCGATAGAGAATGCCGCCCGGCTGTTCAGGATGGGTCTGAATCGCCCGCGACCAACGCTGCGACAGGGTATTGTCTGCGGTGAATAGTTTTGGGCTTCCCAGTTTGGTCCAGTATACATCCGCACGCTGCCTATTGATCCCTCAAGCCACAGGCGTGCGGTCGGCGGCGGGCGAGGCGATCCTGCCTTTTGTATGGTTCGCCCTACACTTTCGCAATCGCATCCCGCAACTTCGAGATCCATTTGGGCACTGCTGTGAGCGGATCATCGTTCCCTTCGTATTCCATGGCGAGATAGCCGCGGTATCCGGCGCTGCCGAGGATTTTCAAAATTCGGGGAATGTCCGGCGGCTGCGCCGCGTGGTCGGTATGTACCTGCGACTTGAAATGCACGTTGGTGGCATAAGGTGCGCACAGGGCGATCTGCGCGTAGGCATCGTCGGGAAAGTTGCCAATATCGAGGTTGATGCCGATCCATGGGGAATCGGTTTTCCTGACGATCTCTACCGTCCGGTCGGCATTGGTGGTAATGCCGCCATCGTCCTCGACTCCCAGAGTGATTCCCTTGTTCGCGGCTTCATCCGCACAACGCCGCAGGGTCTCGACTGCATAATCGACTGCCTGATCCGGGCTCGTGCCCTTTGGAACGTCGCCGCCGAATACACGAATATGCGATGCGCCCAGCTTCTCCGCCACGTCAAGCCACTTGCGCACTTTCCCGATTTCCGCGGCTCGCCGCTCGGGGGTGGGCTGAGCCATTCTGGCGTTGATGCCGATGGTGTAGATCGCAACCGACGACCGGTAGGCCAGCCTCTTCAACGGAAACAGAGTCTGGTCACTGGTGTCCGGCAGCCAATAGACTGTAAGGTCGATTCCGTCGGCGTCCACATCGGACGCCATGTGAATCAGGTCTGCGTAGGTCATCGAGCCAGCTTTGAGCTGATCGCGAAACGAGTAGGCGCAAATCGCGGTCCGGAAACGGCCCTTGCGTTCGCTGCCAATGCCGGGGCGCGGCAGCCCCAGCGCGCCGGCGACCACTGTTCCTATGAAGTTTCTGCGTTTCATTAGCCCATATTCTACAGCGGGACAGCCTCTTCCGCCGGCAGCCCAACCCGTCCTCTAACGACAATGTTCACCATCTTGTCCGGCATCACGGTCAATTTGACCGCCGGTTTTCTGTCGGTCAACGTGCGCCCCTTGGGGTCTTCCAGGTGCTGCGTCTTGCGTAAGTCTCCGGGCGTTCCAAACGGCACCTGCAACGGTATCTCCTCAGCTCGTCCTTGGCCAGTTCGGGATCGGGCGTCGGCGCCCGCGGACCGACTGGCGGACGCCGAGGAAGCGACGGCGGGCGGTCTGCAAGTTGCAGCCGAAAACGCCTGTCGGACGTAGCCCTGCGGGCCGCGGCATGCGGGTACGGCGATCCCGCCGGGCGCAGTTGCGCGGAGGTGGAAGGTTGGGGCCAAGTCACCCCGGCATTCATTGGCCGGCGGGTGCCGGATTCACTCTTCCTTCAACACCGCAACCGGGTCCACCCGCGCAGCAAGGCGCGTGGGCACAGCGCAAGCAGCCAGAGCGATCGCCGATAACAGGACGGCTACGCCACCCATCACGAACGGGTCGAGAGCCAGGACACCGTAGATCTGGCCGGCGATGGCGTTCTGCAGCCCGGCGGCGCCAGCGAATCCCACCACCAACCCGAGGGTTACGATTACCAAGCCTTGCCCAAGCACCAACCTTACCACCCCGGCAGGCGTGCTCCCCAGCGCCATGCGGATGGCGATCTCCCGCCTCCGCTGCGCCACCAGGTAGGCCAGGACTCCATAGATGCCGACCGCGGAAAGAAACACGGCCAAGCCGCCAAACGCCGACGCCAATAGCAGCGATGTGCGGCGGGGTGACATCGAAAGAGTGGTGCGCTCGGCCATCGTTTTCACATCAAACAGAGCCAGCTCTGGGTCGATCCGGGCCATCGCCGTGCGGAAGGCGGGCACTAAGGCCGTGGCGTCGGAACTGCCCCTGACGGCAAACGTATAATCTCGCGCCGGCGCCTGCGCATAAGGGAAATAGTATGTCCCAGATGCGCTCCCGGTTCCGGCGAGATCTACCAGCCTGACGTTGCGCACGACCCCCACCACTTGGAACCGGCGGGTAATCGCACCGGGCTGGTCAGGATTTTCCAAATTCGATGAAGTGTACATGCGCTGCCCGATGGGATCGCGATCCTGCCAGAAGTGCCGGGCCAATTGTTGATCGACAATGATCACCGAGGGAGCACTCTCATTGTCGCGGGCATCGAAGTAGCGTCCGCTTATCAGCCCGATCTTCATCGTCTGGAAGTAGTCGGGTGTGACGATGACGTCGTGCGGAGCAAGGGCGGATTCACCCGGCTTCATGACGTAGCCCTCGGCCATGATCACGTTATCTTCCGCGCTGCCGAAGGGTATCGTGGTAGTGGCGCCGGCGGCCACCACACCCGGCAGGCGCCGCAACGAATCGAGCGCCCGGTTCATCAGATTCCGTAAGTCCCCCTCCGTGCGGTAGCGGGATTGTGGTACGTCGGTAGCCGCCGTGACTACACCTTGAGTTGTAAATCCCGGGTCAACCGCCAGCAAATGGCGAAAGCTGGCGAGCAGTAGGCCCGCGCCGGCCAGCAACACGAAGGCCAAGGCTACCTCCGCCGCCGCCAAGCCCTGGCGCAGACGGCGGGTGCGAGCGCCACTGGTGCCTGTCCGACCACCCTCGCGCAGCATGCAGTTTAAATTGAGTTTGAAAGCGCCGGCGATCGGCACGAGTCCAACGAGGATGCCCACGGTAACCGCCAGCCCCAGGGCCACAAGAATCACGGTGCTGTCCAGCCGCACTTCCTCCGCACGGGGAAAACGGTCGATCCCGATCGCCGCCACGGCGCGCAAAAGAGGTGTCGCGAGCAGGATGCCCAGGATGCCACCCGTTCCTGCCACCAGCACGTTCTCGACAATCAACTGGCGCGAGAGCCGGGCTCGGCCTGCGCCCAGCGCCAGCCGCGTGGCCACCTCTTTGCTTCGTCCATTCCAGCGCGCCAGCGTCAGGTTGGCGATGTTCAATCCTCCGATGAGCAGCACCATTGCCGCTCCGCCCCACAGAAGAAGCAGCGCGCCTTCCACGTCTTTGACCAACATGTGCTGCAGCGGTTCGACCTTGGTGTAGAAGCCCGAGTTGATGATGAAGGACCGCAACTCAGGAAGCCGGCCCTGGTTCACGGCGTTGACCGCGTTAACCTGCGCCTGGACCTGGGCAATCGTGGCGCCCCTCTCGAGCCGTCCGATGTTCACACAGCAATTGCTGTGATACCGCGTTTTTGCCGCTGCCACGAACGCCAGAGGGACCCACAAACGGACTTCCGGGTACAGGAAGACGAAGTTCCGCGGCATCACGCCCACAATGGTGAAGGGGATCCCATACAAACGCAGCTGGCGTCCGATGGCGGAGGGATCGCCGCTATAGAGCTGCTGCCAGAGTGCATGGCTAAGAATCACCTCATGATCGTGCCCGACCTCGCCCTCCTCCGGCGTAAAGGCCCGCCCGCGGGCTGGAGCAATTCCGATCAGTCTGAAGAAGGACGGTGTCACCTCCATGCCCGCAACCTGTTCCGCCCGGCCGTTGACCTCCAGCGTCACGTCTGGCTGGTCGAACATGGCCTGCTCTTGTAACGCTGTCACCGCGCGAAGACGATCATAGTAATCGGGCACGCTGCTCACGTCCTGATCCGTGACGCCGGCTTTCGGGTACAGATTGGCCATCAGCACGAGCGCATTGGCATTGGGTATCGGCAGAGGGCGCAACAGAACGGAGTGCACAATCGCAAACGTGACGGTGTACGCTGCCATACAAATGGCCAGCGTTAGCACCACCGTCGCGGCAAACCCTTTATCCCGGAGCAAATACCTTACCCCGAGCTTCACATCGTGAATGAGCTTTTCCAACACACTTCTACCTACCTATCAGCCTTACCATGTGACACGTCCAGGCACGGCCTCAGCTCCTCGCGGCTGAATTGACTACACTCAACCGAGCCCATTTTCATTCGTTGTTGTGGCGGCCTTGAAAGTGCCATGAGCTATTCATATCTCAACGCTGCCATGGGCTCGACCTGCATCGCCCGGCGCGCCGGGAGATAGCAAGCAAACAGCGCGATGAGAATCAGTAGCCCGGCGACCCCGGCCAGAGTGAGCGGGTCGTGCACGCTGACGCCAAAGAGCATGCCCGCCATGAGACGCGTAAGCCCCAAAGCTCCTGCGAGCCCCAGGGCGGCGCCCAGGAACACCAACTTGGAGCCCTCGCCGAGCACCGTGCGCAGCACCGCCCAGCGCGTGGCGCCCAGCGCCAAGCGGATACCAATCTCGTGCGTCCGCTGGCCGGCCACGTAAGAAATGACGCCATATATCCCTACGCACGACATCACCAATGCCAGCGCCGCGAAGATCCCGAGGAGGATCATGGAGAACCGCCGGACCGCGAGCGAGTCAGAAATAATTCCGATCATCGTCCTGGTGCGGTACATCACCAACTGGCCGTTCATTTCCGCAAGAGCATGGCGGATCGAAGCTGCCTTCGCGAGCGGCGGGCCCGCGGTCCGGACCACCACCCGGACTCCCCGCCCCGCCAGCGGCATGAACTGATCGGGAATCTGGGCAATGGGTGTGTAGCTCTGCGCCTGCACGGAGAAAGTTGCGTCGGTATCGAGACTCCACTGCTTGACGTGCCCAACCACTCCCACGATTTCCGCCGTGGTATTCATGAGGTCGAAGTTTACCTGCTTGCCGATAGGATCTTCGCCGCCGAACACCATCCGCGCAAAGCTCTCATCGATGACAAGGACGCGCCGGGAATGCCCGGTATCCTGCGGCGTGAGGAAGCGCCCGCGCATCAGTGGGATTTCCATGACTTTCAGGTAGTCCGGTTGCACCAAATAAAGCAGCGAACTTCTCATATCGCCTTGGCTGGCGGGCTTGGGTTGGCCTTCCCTCCAGAAAGGTACTTCCATATCTCCCGACATCGGTGTGGCGCCGCCCGCCAGCGAGGCAGCCGTAACCCCCGGCAGGGCCTTGAGCGTGTCGTGAATCTGGAGCCAGGTGTTGCGAACGGCCTCCGGGGAATTGATCGTTGAGGGAAAGGACAAATCAAAAACCAGCACGTTGTGGGGATCGAATCCGGGATTCACGCGCCAGAGCCCGGCGAGGCTGCGAATCATCAACCCTGCGCCCACCAGCAGGATGAACGCCAGCGCCATTTCCACCACTACAAACATCCCTTGCAGGCGATGGCGAGCGCCACTCGCCCCGCGCCCCCCCTCTTTGAGGGTTTCGTGAAGGTCGGGGTGCGAGGTTTTGAGAGCTGGAGCCAGGCCGAACAAGATACCGGCCAACACCGAAACGCCCACAGTAAACAAAAGCACCCGCCCATCGAGGCGGATTTCCAGGGACCGTGGGAGCGCGCTCGGCAATACCCTCAAGGCAGCGTGCGTTCCCCAGGAGGCTGCCAATACTCCCAACGCTCCGCCCCCCAAGGCGAGCAGAATGCTTTCCATCAAGAGTTGCCTGACCAGCCGACCCCGGCTGGCGCCCAGGGCCTCGCGGACAGCGAATTCGAGTGCGCGACCGGTCGAGCGCGCTAGCAAGAGATTCGCCACGTTCACGCACGCGATCAGAAGCACAAAGCCTACCGCAGCCATCAGCACCACTAGAAACGGTCGGATGTCGCCCAGCAGGTCCTGCTTGAGCGGCACCAAGCTGACACCGCTGTCTTTATCCGCGTCCGGATAGGCCTCGGCCAGATGATGACAAAGCGCCTCCATGTCCGCCTTCGCCTGTGCGAAGCTGATGCCGGGCCTCAGTCGCCCCAGCGCGTTCATGCCCATGGGGACTTTGCGGTCGCGAAAGGTAGGATCATTCCATTGACCGAGGGGCACGAAAACGTCGGCCGGCTGTTGGAAATTGCTTCCGTTGAAATCGAAGTCGGAGGGAATCACGCCCACAATGGTGTACAGCCCGCCATTCAGGTTCAGGGTTTTGCCGAGCACATCCGGGGAAGAACCGAACCTGCGCTTCCAGAAGCCGTCACTGATCAACGCCACTGGCTTGGCGCCGACCTGATCTTCGGCGGGAAGAAAAGTCCGGCCGATAACCGCCTTCACCCCGAGCACATCGAAGAAGTCCCCGGAAATCATGTCGCCGGGCAGGCGTTCGGGCTCACCTAGGCCCGTCAGATTGAAGTCCTCTCCGCGGAAAGCAGCCAGCCCGACAAACGAGTGGTTGTCACGCACCCAGTCCAGGAAATTGGGATACGTAATAGACCAATATGGCCCTTGGGGCGTCCGCCCGTAAAGCGCAACAAGCCGGTCGGGATCCGCATAGCGGAGGGGACGGAGCAGCACGCCGTTAATTACAGAAAATAATGCCGTATTGGCGCCAATACCCAAGGCGAGCGTTAGGACTGCAACCAGCGTGAAGCCGCGGCTCTTGCCGAGCGTTCGGAAGCCGTACCGGATGTCTTGCCAAAATGTACCGAGCCAATCCAGGCTGTTCATACCGTAAACCTCCTCACGAATCAGCGTGCGGCACCGAATCTACCCCCGACTCCCCACGATCAGATTCCGGCGGCGATGGCGGGTGAGCGGTGGACCACGTTGCCAGTTTGGCCCTTCCATCGGAGCACGCCGAGCAAAGCTGGGTCACGGAATTGACCCTTATACAGGATATTCAGGTCTGATGGTTGCAATCACAGGGCCACGGTCAGCGTTGGCAGATGCTTGGATTGGGATTTTTAAGTTGTCCGGAGTTGGGATTCGCCGTACGCAATTGGTACAGGCTTGCCGTCACACTGTCTCTCTGAGGGTTGGCACTATTGTCTGCCAGCCCGCGATCGAGGACCCACACGCCTTCGAAAGAGTGAGCGATCCCGCTGGCCGTCGATGGTGGGGCAAGCGCCGCACGCAATCGGACACTGCCCAGCGGCGCCGGACCGCCAGCGGCATCTTCAGCAGGATAGCGATCGGTGGTGCATCGCTGGCCAGTCAGGAATCAGATGACTTGAAGTGGCGCGCAAACCCGCGGTTACGCTCGGATGAACCGCTTACCGGTAGTGGCCGGGGACCCAGTGTCGGTGGCCATACGGCCCGGTTTCCCAATGCCCTGGGACCCAATAGGCGCCTGGTGTGCGTGGCGGGCTGACATAATACGTCCGTCCCCCGCAGGCTGCCAGTGACAGAAAGGTGGCCGCTGTCACCCAGAGAATCACGAGTTTCTTTCGCATGGATTTCACCCTCCTACAAGAAGAAACGCCGCTCGTGCGAATTTGGTTGCGTTTGGGGGCGTACAGTTGAGGCGATTAAATCGGCGCGTTACTCGAAAATCCCTTGACCCAAGTACGTTAACACCAAAAGATGGAGACCAACTTTGGTGACGCTATCCACCAAGCACGTTACAGGCACGTCGGGCTCCGTTAGGTCAGCATCACTGAGACCTCAGATTTCGAATACGAGATCACGCTGTTGGCGCCTGCCAACGTGAAGCCGCCGTCCGTGCGCGTATCCCAGTTGGCCAGTCCGAAAGAAATCACAAACCTCCTGGCATTTCTGCCATGGAAGGGCGATCCAATCCCGGACGTAAACTCCCCCACCAACTCGGCTCCCTAATCGGGCGCACAAGCTGGTCCGCGCCACGTGCCGGCGTCAGTTCTCCGCCCACGAGATGCGCCGCACGCCCCGGGCTGCGCCAAACCCCGCAAGCGGAGCCGGACGCTGCGGCGGCCGCGCTTACTGAGGCTCGCAGAATAAGTGACAATTTCCAGTGGGCGACGAAACCCCGCTTGCCTGCGCGCGCGGCTCGGGGCGAGGGGCTCATTTGCGCCACCGAGCCGCGACCGCGAGGGAGCGGTCTTGTCGCTTCAGTATGCGAGCCTCAGTAGGACGCTACCGAGCTCAATTCGCCACGGGCCGAGCGCCAGCGGGATCGGCGTGCCCGCACCCGCCGCGGCCCGTGCGCCGTCGCCCGCGCCGGGCATCGTCAGCGCTCGTTGTCCTCGCGTGTGCCATCGCGCTCGCGCTTGCGCCGCGTAGCCGGCTCTGCCGCCGCGGCGTACCCCGAGTGCCGGGACGATGGCATGCTCACGCACTGCCGGCCGACGTCTTACGCTTCGCCGTGGCGCGCCGGTCGCGCCAGGCGGCACCGTTCGCCGCCCGGAATCGGCACTGCCGCAGCCGTGCGCGCACCTCCGCCGACGGAATTGGCAAAAGGGAGCGTTCTGGCGGTGCCGCGGAGCTCGGGCGTGGGGCGCCCATGAGAACCCACATTTTTGACTTTTCTTTGAACGCAGGCCCAAAGCATCACTCGGCATGCGATGCGGTGCTGATGTACCGCCTTCTTTTGCCAGGTGGACGTGCCGCGATCAGAGTCTCAACGCCGGTGGACGGGCCAGCCTTTACTCGCACTTCACAATCGAGCCGCTATCAACTTCGTGGCCGCCGGGGCTATTCGGGCCGGACTCGCCCGGGAATGGCCAATTCACATTCAGCCATAGTTGCTGTTCCCGGATCTGGGCGGGGACTTTATCCACGCGCAGGTTCTCGAGCCAGTGCACCCCTGTCTTGCCTGCCACGAGAATATCCTGATCGCCGTCGCCGTCGATATCGGCCACAATAATTTGCGTTCCAATCTCAGCCGTGCCGTTATAGCTCATGGGGAACCTCGTGAAGGTGGCGCTTCGCCGATCGAGCTTGTAGTAGAAGATGCAAAGCGGGTCATACAGTCCAGGATCGGGATCGCCGCGGTAACGCTTGCCTGTGATTAACTCCAACTCGCCATCGCCATCGATGTCTGCCAGTTTAAGGGCGTGCGCTTCAGAAAAGGAATCATCAATCGTGTGACGCTCCCAGGTGCGGCGGCCACCGTTCACCCGCTGTTCAAGCCAATAGAGACCGAAGCTGTGGCCGTGACCGTAGATCAGGTCCGTCTTTCCGTCTCCGTTTACGTCGTAGCCGAGGATGGGGAAGCCAGCTTCGCCCAACTCCCAGTCCGCATGCCAAGCCCATTTGTCGTGATCCGCGTCCAGGTTTTCCAGCCATCCATGAACCGAGAGGATATCCGGCTTGCCATTGCCCGTGAGGTCTGCCACACCCACTCCGTGGCCGTCCGCAGTCTTGCCGCCAATGTAATGCACCACCGGTTCGCGGCCGGCGTAATTGATCCAGATAAGGTTCGAAGGCTCATAATGCGCCAGAATGACGTCAGGCACGCCGTCGCCGTTCACGTCGGCGTATGTCCCACCTTCGGTCGCCTCGGAGTGGCAGATGAAGTGTTCTTTCCAAGTGCCGGCGGGGGTTTTCGGGTTCTCATACCAATAGACGCCGTCCGTCTGCCATGCTGCGGTGACGATGTCCGGCGCCTCATCATGGTTCACGTCCACCACAAACTGGGCGCAATCCGCCACAAACTCGACTTTGTCCACCCCGGTGATCCGAAATGGCCAAACGCTGATGTCGCGCCACTGGTGGCGCTTCCATTCCACGCCCAGCGCCCCAGGATTCTCATACCAATAGGCGCCACTCACGATGTCGGGGCGCCCGTCGCCGTTCATGTCAAGGACAGAAAGGGATTCGGCGTGGTCGGTGCCGAT
>Ga0335078_10002892_pt1 | contig 25790 bp, 20 predicted proteins | sample Lox_Sample_32_FD_206711 | JGI IMG/M metagenome (GOLD analysis project Ga0335078, IMG submission 206711) | Soil microbial communities from Loxahatchee National Wildlife Refuge, Florida, United States - Lox_Sample_3.2 | ecosystem: Environmental > Terrestrial > Soil > Wetlands | place: USA... | reverse complement strand
CAGCTGACCAGCCGCCCCGGCCTGGTCATGCTGTGGTCGGCGCTGATCAGCCTGGCCGTCACCTGGCTGGGCGTGCTGCTCTCGTACGACAGCTACTACTGGCCGCCGGAGCGGCACGGCTGGCCGGTGAGCTTCTTCGTGGTGACCCTGGTCCTGATCGGCTACCTGCTGGCCCGGCTGGCCCCATCGCCTGGGCCGGCCAGAGTGGCCCGGGCGGGAGCGTAACGGATGTTCTCAGGGTTCATGATCAGCACCTGGACCGTGGCCACGATCGTCGCCGTGGTCGCCGGGGTGGTCGGCTTCTTTGTCGTGCTCCGGGGGTCGGCGTTCGTGGCCGACGCGCTGCCGACCGGGGCGTTCGCCGGCGCGGCCGGGGCCAGCCTGATCGGGGTCAGCACGCTGGCCGGGCTGGCCGCGTTCTCGGTGCTCGGCGCCCTGGCCATCGGGTGGCTCGGCCGCCGCGCCCGGCACGACGTGGCCGTGGCCCTGGCGCTGGTCGCGATGCTCGGGCTCGGCGCGCTGTTCCTCAGCTTCAGCGTGGAGTACGCGCCGGAGATCTACTCGCTGCTGTTCGGCGAGGTGCTCGGGATCAGCGTCAACGAGATCGCCCCGGTGGCCGGGCTGGGCGCGGTGTGCATCGTGGCGATCCTGGTTATGTACCGCCCGCTGATGCTCTCCTCGGTCATGCCGGAGCTGGGTGAGGCCCGCGGCGTGCGCGCCTACCGGATCGAGATGTGCTTCCTCGTGGTCGTGGCCCTGGCCACGAGCATGGCGCTGCCCGTGGTCGGCGCGCTGCTGATCTTCAGCCTGATGATCGGCCCGCCCGCCGCGGCCCGCTCGTTCACCGACCGGCCGCTGGCCGCCATGGGCCTGTCGGTGATCATCTCCCTGGCCACGGTGTGGGTCGCGATCGCGGCGTCGTTCGAGTCGAACTGGCCGGTCGGGTTCTTCGTGGGCGCGATCGGCGCGGTCTGCTACGCGGCCGGCCGCGGCTGGACGGCGCTGCGGCGGACCCGGATGGCCCGGTCAGCCCGGCTGGCCGGCGCGGGCACCAGCGGGGTCGTCGCCGCCTAGGGCCTGGGCCTGCCGCCGCCGCCGCTGCCGGACCAGCAGTCCGGTGCCTTGGGTGGCAGCAGTGCCGACGGCAAGCCCTATTGAGGTCCGGCTAGCCAGAGACGAGCGGCGTTCTGGCCGTTTTCGAAGAGCTTTTGTCGCTGATTCGCTGTGATGTTGAAGTCGGTGGCCTTCACCCCGGCGTTGTCGACGAAGATCGTGCGGGCGGCCTTGTCGGGCGTGATGTAGTAGCGGCCGGCGTTATCGAGCAGTGTCTCCAGGCACGCGACCGCCTCCGCCGCTACATTGTCACGACCATGGACGTCCGCGATGCTGGTCTGATTCGCCGACAGCTTGATCCCGATCGTTGGCCAGCGCGCCGAAGCGCCGTCTGTCCGGTCGAACACGTCGACCGGGAAGTTGTCCAGCAACCCGCCATCCACCCATGTGACCCGGCCAGCGGAAGTCCGGACGTGCACCGGCTCGAAGAAGAACGGGATAGACATCGAGGCCCGCACCGCGTCGGTGATCCGCTCGCCGTCGGCATCAAGCCCGTACTCGTCATAGTCCCACGGCAACCGGACCAGCTTGCGGCGTGTGACGTCAGATACGTGCACGACAAGTGAGTAACGCTGCTGGTGGGTCCAGCGCTTGTCGGCTCTGGCATCATCCAGCCGAAGGTCACCGAAGTGCAAGATGCCGATATCCTTGAGCACGCCGCCGAGCCAATCGAGCAGGTAATCCCCGTCGTACAGGCCCATGTGCAGCAGCAGATGCTCCGCGTCCGCAAGACCGCCGAGGGCAGCACGCATGTGGCTCCTGGCCATGAACTGCTCGAATTGCACCGTCTCTAAGTACTCATACAACTTGCTGAGCGGCTGGCCCGCCTTGTTCAGCGCCGCGATGATCGCCGCGGCAATCGCGCCCGCGCTCGTTCCCGCAACTCGCTGAAACCGGTAGCCAGCCTGGTCGAGAGCAAGGACTGCGCCAGCCAGGCCTATCCCCTTCACACCCCCGCCCTCCAAGACGAGGTCGGCTAGCTTTTCGGTGCCGTCCGTCGCTGCTGCCATCGCCTCGGCCACCGTTGGCGAACTGTCCACCGGTGCGGGTGTCGGCTCGGACTGGATATTCATCGCTCCTCGATTCGTCGCTAGGGTTCTGCCCGGGTTCGCTTGGGTACTTCGCCTGGAATGGGCAGCCGCCCAGCCTGTTGCCAGCTGCAGGCGCGCCACCGCTGATAGTTACGCCGGGCTTGGAGCGGGCTGAGGCCTGTCAGCGCCGCGCACATTGTCGAGTACGGTTTGGCCTTGCTGATCGACAAGGCGGGTGAACAGCTGTTGCGCGTATCCGAAGACCAGCGCCCAAGCAAGGATTTGTGCGGACGTGTCCAGTGCGCTGAGGCCGGGAACGAATTGGCCGCGCAAGAGCAGCAGGCCGAGGAAGGCGGTGATCGCGCCAGTTGGGAGCTTGAGTGCGGCGAGGGCAGCGGGCAGGCCGTACCGTTCGGACGAGCCCTTGATACGGCGGATGGCTGCGGCAGTCGCTATGGCAGCGGCGGTTAGCCCGACGAGTTCGACCACGATGAGATCCTGTGGACTTACGGTCTCCTCGACTACAGCGTCGATGTCTCGCATTGGTACCCCGGGTTGTGGTTGCCCGCCAGTAGGAACGAACGGATCAGACTGGGCGGTTGGGCACACGACTGTTGCTTGGCCAGCCTCCTCAGGTGCGAAACACAGCGGGATCAGGGTCGGACGGAAGAAGCCGGTGATCGCCACCCCAATCGCCAGCACCGCCATGAGCATGGCCGTGACTACCACGAGGTTTCGGAAGCTGCGCAGGCGTATGTGCTCACGTAGCGCCGCCGAGCTTGCCCCTCGAACTATGTTTATGATCTTGCGGCGCTCGTCTTGGACTACGGCTTCCTTGGCGGCAGGGCTTGAGCCTTGGTCCTTCTCGAGCAACGGATGGTCCGGATCGTTGATGCCAAGCCTGTGGGCGATCCGCTCAAACTCCTGTCGTCGCGCGTCAGTCGGGGGGAGATGACACTGCACATGGTTGAGCAGGCAAGGCATTTGACCAAGTATGTAGCTATCGGGTGCAAGGGTGAGGAGATGAGCCTCGGCAGCATCCAGGTTGCTCCTTGCTCGCTCGATAAGTGGCCCATTGCGGAAGATGCGGAACCGTCTGTGCGGGTTCAGTCGAACGACCCGGGCCGCCTGCCTGGCCGCATCAAGGTGACGGTCAATCGCCTTCGCCAGGACCGCATCGTTCTCCTGCGTTCCCCTTGGCCTCACCCAGAGGGATAACGCTTCAAGTTCCTTGGCCCGCGACAAAGTCCCTTCGCGCCAGGCTACCCACACGGGCCCTTCGATCGCCGGAACGTCAATAGCAGAAGGGGCCGTCGCCTGGCGGTGACGACAACGCTGGAGTAGCAGGCTCATGGCGAGTATCAGACTCCTCGCGCGGCGGTGCTTGGGGAGTGGGCCGTCCGCCGGCCGATGCCAGCGGTCATGCCTCCGCCCTAGGTCGCAGTTCGATTGCTTCGAGGACTTCGGTGAACGGCACTCCTGCCCGCTCGTTGACTGTGGTGACGTCCGCGAGCGACTCAGCGCAGAAGATACAGATGGCCCGGCCCTTGCCGGGCATGAAGAAACCTCCGAGAAGGTGCACGACGCGGCCGCCGATGCTGGCTTGGCGGGCCGCCTCGCTGGCTGCCTGTTGGGCGGCTGCGAATTGATCCCTGGTCAGTCCCGGTAGCTCCCGGAGAACAAGGAATTTCGCCACGCCAAGCTCCTTCGCGGCCCCGTAGAGGAGCCAACTCCATCGGACACTGACGCTAACGCCGCGGTGGGGATCCGGAATCGGGAAACATACGTACTCGTCGTACGTATTTCCTCTGGCCAACCGTTTACGTAGGCGCAACTGGCGGCCGGCGGCCACCGACAAGGATGGCGGCCTGGGAACGGTTACTGCAGCCGAGCTTGGCCAGGATGTGGCCCACGTGTGTGTCGACGGTGCGCTGGGCGATGAAGAGCCGTTCGGCGATCTGCCGGTTCGTTAGGCCGCTGGCGATCAGCCCTGTGACCTCGTGTTCGCGTTTGGTAAGCGGAAATTCCGGCTGCTGCGGACATGGCGGTTCTGGCTCCGGAGTGAGGCCCAATGCCGTGGCGATACAGTCGCCGCGGCCGACCGCCCTGCCCGCTTCACGCTGCGGAGCCGTCGAGAGCCCCAGTTCGGCCGCTGCCTTCGCCGCTGTGACGTCAATGGCTGCCTGCACGGCCGGGAAAGGCTGGCCGCCGATACGCTCGCTCAAGCTGTCGGCAACACCGAGCGCGAAGGCCGTCTGCCGCCAATCACAGAGCGCGGCGTGGGCCTGCGCCACCGAGATAGTACTAAGCAGTAGCCCCCACCGATCCAGGAACTCCTCGAAGACTCCGATGCACGTCCTTAAGGCCGCGAGACTTTCCGTGGAGGCGCCTTCGCCACTCATGCAGTCCGCCAGGACACACCGTGCATAACCGACTCCGCGGCGGTCACCTATGCCGCTGAACAGCTCCAAGCTGCGGACGGCGTGTGCCCTGGCCAGAGCCCTGTCGGCCATCGAGGAGGCTGCCATCCCGGCCATCAGCTGGGTGTAGGCGGCAGAGTACTGGTCCTGCCCCAGGTCGGCCAGGAGCATAGCGCGGTCGAGCGCCTCGGCTGACCCCTTACGATCACCGTGGTTAGCTCGCCAGTACCCGAGAATGGCCAGGGCCCTCGCCTGACCGGGCGGGTCATCTGCCTGCTCGAAGAGGGGGATGCTGGCCGTGAAAAGCGCGCCGCCCCGCTGGAACTCCCCTCGAAGGCAACTGAAGAGGGCCAGCCCGGAGAGTGCGGTCGCCCGCGTCCCAGGAGGGCCGGGTGCACGCTGCAGGGCATCCTCCAGCCAGGCGGCTCCTTCTTCGATCAATCCACGGATCAGCCAGTACTCCCAGAGACCTGCCGCCATCCTCAGGCCATGCACCGCCCGAGCCGGGTCCGCTGCACACCACTGGCGGGTAGCCCGCAGGTTGGCCTCATCCTGATCGAGGCAGGTCGCCCACAGATCTTGGTCCTGGCCGTGAAGCCGTGAGGCCACACGGCCGCCCAAGTCGGCGAAAAAAGTGCCGTGCCTGGCTCGGACCTCGTCCAGCTCTCCCGACGCCACGAGCTGCTCATAAGCAAATGCCTTGACGGCCTGCAGCAGCCTGAAGCGAGTCCCCGTGGCGGAGTCCTCGGCCTGAACCAGCGACTTGTCAACCAGAGCCGCGAGTAGCCGAGCTATCTGGCCGTGCCCTACCGGTGGGCCGGCGCCCGCTTCCTCCACGGCATTCAGCGACCATCCTCCGGCGAAGACAGCAAGCCGACGGAACAGCGCCTGCTCTGCCTGGCTGAGCAGCTGATGGCTCCAATCAACCGAGGCCCGGAGCGTTTGATGCCGGGCGGGCGCGCCGACGGTGCGGCTCAGCAGCGTGAACTGGTCATCGAGGCGGTCGGCGATCTCCCTGATGCTGAGGGCGGACACCCGCGCGGCGGCAAGCTCCAGCGCCAGTGGGATGCCATCCAGGCGGAAGCAGATGGAGCTCAGCGCGGCGATGTCGGCCGTTCCGATCACCAGGCCGGGCCGGGCGGCACGGGCGCGGTCGGCAAACAGGGCCATTGCGCCGAAGGTTTCCATATCATCGAGGGAGGGTTGGTGTCCGGGCCAGGGGAAAGTTAGCGATGGCACCCGCCAGATGACCTCTCCAGGCACGCCCAGACCTTCCCGGCTGGTCACAAGGAGCCACAACCTCGGGCAGCAACTCAGCAATTGCGTGGCGACCACCGCGGTCTCAGCAAGAAGCTGCTCACAGTTGTCCAGAATCAGCAGTCGGCTCTGCGGCCGAAGGACCCGCGTAAGCCGCTGCGCCAACTCGGCATCTGCTCTTTCCTCGACGCCCACTGCCCGGGCCACCGTGACCCATAACAGAGCCGGATCTGGCAGCCCGCTCAAGTCAACGAGATCGACTCCGTCAGCAAACCATCGCCCAGCTGCCGCCGCTTCCTCGATGGCCAAGCGGGTCTTGCCGACCCCTCCGGAGCCGACGAGGGTCACGAGCCGATTATCCGCAACTAGCCGCGCGATCTCTGCGATTTCGTGCTCGCGCCCGACCAGCCGCGTCAAGGCAGTCGGCAAACCCGGCGGCCACGGCCGATCACTACGTACCGGCAATCCGACTTCCACGACCCCACCCCCCGGCGGCGTCCACAATCACCGAGCTCATGAACTTGTGTTCAGAGTCGAGTTTGGACGGTCCGGGGAGACGGCAGCGACAGATGTTGCTAACACGGCTCCCCAAGCTCCGCGCTCGGCTCTTGGTGCCGATGATGTATTCCTTCTCCTTCCCCGTCAATATGTCTCAGAGACAAGGAGCCCAATTAACTGCGTTCGTCGCCCTCGGTTATAGGGCGAACACACCCCAGCTACGTAGTCGGCCATGCTTCACGAATACGTATGCCAGGTACGTAGTTTCCTCGATCCCGATTCCTGTGGCGGGGTTTATCGTCGGCTTCCAGGCATCGTGGCGATGCATTCCATCACGCAACCCGAGATGGCCCCGGCAACCGAGGGGAGCCGCCGGATGGCGACCTTCGCCGATCGTTTGCTTGTGTATCTGTCGGATCCAGCCAACGTCGTCGGCTTCCTGGCCAGCGCCGGCCTAGACCCGTTTCTCACGACCGATTTCCAGCATCGCCTGGGATCCGAATTCTGGCAGATCCAGCAGGTGGTCATCGGCGCAGCCGCCGTTCACGAGTTGCAGCACTCGTACTGGCAACGGCCGCGCATCCTCGGCCGGGAAGAAGTACAAGGAACTACGCCGACCCGCACCACGGTGGACTATTCCATCTACGGGTTCGATACCGCCAGGTGGATCGACGTTTCGCTGGACCTCGACACCACATGGACCGTGGACCAGTTCCCTGGCAGCATCGACGTGACGCCAGCCGCGCCGGTGCGCTTCGACCTCACCGCGAACTTGCTGTCGGTGCTGCGGATCGACGCAGCTAACCACCCGCTGGATCGCTCCGGTACCCCCGTGGCGGTGACTGTCGATAACCAAGGCCAGCTGCGCACCGATCCGCCACAGCCGGTGACCTTGCGGCTGGACCCCACCGGGGGGGTGCTGCGCGGGCCCGACGGCAGGGTGCAAGATCAGGTCCTGCTGGAAATGTTTCCCCGGCTCGGCGTACCGGGGCTGGGTGTACCGTTGGGCGACGACGGCCAGCCGCTGCATGACCTGCGGATGGACACCAGCGGAGCGTTCACGGATCTAGCCGGCGTTCCCGCGGCTACTGACCCACGCACCAGCCTGCCCATCGACGGGTCGGGTCGACCAGTTCGTCCGGCCCGACCAGCGACCCCCGACGCTGACGGCGCCGACTACCGGTTCATGCTCTCGATTCCGGTGCGCAGCGACACCCTCACCCTCAACCTCCTCACGCGGTTGCACCTGCTAGTCGCCGCAACCCCCGACTTGCTGGCCGACCTCCGCGACGTACTCGCGACCCGACGCGTCTTGGAGTCCGGTACCGACTACCTCATCAGTCTCGATGACACGGCGGGCAAAGTGCCACAGGCGTTCGGATTGGTTTACGAGCAGAACGCCTTCGACGGCAGCGGACTCGACAGCGCCGGCATCCGCCGGCTCGGCGCCCGTATGGGCGTCCTAGTGCACTTCTTCGCCGTCCCGTAGCGCAAGGAGCACATATGAGCATTCAGTACGTGACGGTAAAGATAGACACCTCGGGTCTGTTCCAGCCGCTGACGATGGCGCAGGGCGTGATCGGCGTCATCGGCCCGGCGATCGGCACCCCGTCATCGGTCCGCAACCCGGAGCTGTTCACTCAGCCGCTGGTCGGTGCCCGCAACGAGCCGTACGCGCGTGTGGTGAGGGTGCTGCCGGTCAGCGCCACGGCCGAGCCGCTCAACGAGGCCAGCCTCCCGCTCGGCGGTAGCGGGGCTAACCTGGTCGACTCGCTCGGCCGCGACCCGGACGCGGGCGGCAACCCCGTCGCCGTACCGGGGCTGAAGATCGACGCGACCGGCGCATATGTCGGGGACGACGGGGTCACACCGGTCGCCGTCGACCGCTCTACCAACGGCCCGCTGCGCTTCGACAGCGTGCCGTACCAGCTGAATTACCGCTGGTTCCCACCGGCCGAGCAACCGGCTGCCGCTGAGTTCGGCGTGCCCGTGGACGGCCGCGGCCGACCTATCGCCGACTTGCGCATGGACAGCGACGGCGCATTCACCAGCTTCGATGCCCAGACCCAGTTCCCGGTCAATCCGGCGACCGGTTACCCGGAACGCCCGGCAGCCGGTGGCAACCCGGCGCGGCCGATCACTGCGCTGGATTACGGGCTGGGCGACCTAGCCAGCGCTGTCAATCTGGCCCTGGTCAATGGGGCGGTACAGGTGTGGGCGTTCCGGACCGACCGCGCCGGTGCTGCGCCCACGCTGGATGACGCCTTCACCGACTTCGCCAACCGGCAGCTCAACGTGGTGTTCCTGGCTAACAACACGGCGGCGTCGGCAATCAGCGACCTGCGCGACCACGTCGAGGCGGCCTCGCCGAATGACGCCGGTGGCGGCGGCACGAGGCCACGCATCGGGGTGGCGATGCTGCCCCGCGAAGGGTGGACCAGCAACGGCGGTAATCCGCAGCCCAGCCAGCGGCTGTCCGACTTCGGCATCGACTGGACCAGCAGCCGGATGGTGCTGGTGGCGCACAAGTCACGCAACGACGTAGCCGCCGCGGTCGCCGGGCAGATCGTCAGGTACGACCCATGGATCAGCTTGACCATGAAGGAAGTCACCGGGATCTCGCAGACCGACAAGTTCAGCGACAGCGAGATCGCGGTCTGGCTGGACCCGGAGTCGCAGGGCATCGAGCAAGCCCGAGTGGACCCGATCATCGATCCGGAGTTCCTGCCCGGCGCCGGCCTGGTGATGGGCGAGAGTTACACAGCCGACGGCACCGGGCAGCGGCTCTACATCGACATCGTGCGGACCATCGACGACCTCGCGTTCCGCCTCAAGGCCAACCTCACCAACCCAAACGTGATCGGGACGATGCGGATCAACCGGCCGGGGCTGACCGGGCTGCGCACCCTCGTCAGCGCGCTGCTTGACGCCCGGGTCGCGGCTGGCGAAATCGACAGCTACACGGTGGACATTCCGCTGCTCGCGATCCTGATGAAGGACCCGCCGCAACGGACTCCAGAAGAAACCCAGCAGATCAACGACGTGCAGAACAGCCGTCGGCTGGAGTTCAGCGTCTCGGTCGACTACTCCGGGGCGATCCACTACCTGATCGTCACCCTGCGGTTCGTCTAGGAGCGACATCATGACCGACTGGAACACCCGGCTGGCGGTGACCGTTGGCACCGACATCGTCACACCGATCGAGTCCATCAATCCCTCGTTCACCACCACGTTCCGGGCTCAGCACTCGCTGGAGAGAGACAACGTCGGCTTCGTACGGCAGCCGTTCACGTTCACGTTCACGATGACGATCCGCGCGCTGGGAGATCCCGGCCAGGCCAACGGCGTGGCCCAGCTGACCAAGCTGGCCCTCGACGGCGATGAGTTCCAGGTCTCCATCGTCCGGGCCGATGGCAGCCCCGGTGACCAGTGGGCGTTCCAGGAGGCGCTGTTCAAGCGCTGCTTCATTACTTCCGCCCAGCCGAGCAGTGTGACACTGCAGGACTCTCCGCTGGCCACGTTCAACGCGATCTGTCTGCAGTACCAGCTGACCGACCGCGCCACCAACGTCGTGAAGAACACCCCGTAAAGGGTCCACTGTGGACGGACTCGAGGGCCGCGGTGAGGCACTGGTACTGCCGGAGTTCGCGGGTGCGCTGGAGGCGCTGGGCGAACGTGACGACAGCCGCGAGACGGCGCAGCCCGTGGTGCAGGAGATCGTGCTGGAGTGCCCGGTTGTCATCGAGTTCGTCGGCGAGGACATCTCGACGGCTGCCGCCGAAGCGCTGACCACCTCGCTGCTCGACGGCCTGGCCGGGGTGGTGCGCGATGCCTGAGACCCGGGTCCGGGTGCACCTGCCGGTGACCGTACGGGTGCACGGTACGCCGGCCCCCGCCCAGCTGGACGCGGCCACGGCCGCCGCGGCGCTGGCGGTACGCCGCGCTGTGACCCAGGCTCGCGCGCGGGCCCGACGGGTCGGCTGGGTGCTCGCCCCTGGACCGGACACCCGGGTGGCGGTGCGGATCCCTCCGGCCGAGGCCGGGGTGCCCGACGCCGTTCTGCTATCCGCCGTGGACGGCGCGGTCCGGGCCGGGGTGCGCCTCGGCGCCAGCCAGGCGCTGCTCGACCTGGGGATCCGGCCGTCGTCGCCGGACGTGCGGCAGGCGCCAGTCGAGCCCCCGACACCAGACGCCGAGGACCCGCCGACACTGGCCGTCTTCGCCGCTATAGGCGAGATCCAGGCTGCGGCCCAGGAGCTGTATCCCGAGCCAGGCGCGCTGCTGCCGCGGGGTCGAGTGCATACCGGGGTGTACGGGGTGGAGAAGGCCACCATGACACCGACCCTGTTCTGGGTGGTCGGCGAGGTGACGGCCGGGCTGGAGCGGGGCAGGCTGGTGTGGGACTCGATCAGCCTGATCATGGGCGATGTCCGGGGCAGCCGCTGGGTGGCCCGGGGGGCTGGCAACGAGCCGGCGGCGCTGCAGCCCGGCAGCCGTTACCGGCTGGACGCCCGGATCCCGGCCCGCCCGCCGAGGCCACGGCAGGGACGGCCAGCGCCCCGGGCCTTCCTCGAGGCCGAGGGCGGCGCGCAGCGGCGTCCGCTGCACCTCAGCGATCCCGCATACGAGCGGCTGCGCAACCAGGTGGTCAGGTTCGCCGTGCCGTTCGGAGCGCCGAGCGAACCCGCAGCGCCGCCACCGCCTAGGCCGCCGCTCGCCGAAGACGTACGCCGACGGCGCGAGAACGTCTGGTCGCAGCTGCACGGGTTCCCAAGGCTGCCGGCCGAATCCGAGGGGGAAGAGGAGTGGCTGTGGGAGTGGTTCGGTTACCTCAACATCATGCCGGCCTCGGTACGGGCCAATCCATCGGTGCGAAACACCATCGCGTACCTGGCCAGCACGTACGGGCGCGACGCGATAGTGGACATGGATATCGTGTTTGGCAGCGACGACCTTCTCTCCTGGCGACGGCGCTTTTTCAGGATCTTCTGCCAGCAGGTGGCGCTCGCCATGCTGCGCGAGAGCCGTGCCCGGATGGAGCAGTTCCGTACGGCGGGCAGCCAGCCGGAATGGCGCGCCCGATTCGCTGCGTTCCTGCGGTCGCTGGCCGGCACCGCCATCACCGCGAACCAGTACCGGCGGATCGAGCGCCGGCTGCGCTTCATCGACCAGTTTGAGCAGACGGCCAAAGACGACCCCGATCGCATGGGCAGCGACGAGGCATTTGCCAGGGAGATCCAGCAACTCTTCCCGGAACGGGACGAACTGCGGCAGCGGCTGGCCACTATGCAGCCGCCTACCGCGGAAGAGGAGACACTGGCGCTGGCCGGTGAGGAGCAGCCGCTGCTGATCGTGCTCACCATTCACCAAGGACGGCGGTACTGGGGCCTGCAGCAGGTCGAGGAGATCGCTGAGGCCATCGAAGAGTTCGCGTCCAAGAGCCCGGACGAGGTGGCCAACGCGATCAACGAAGACCTGAAGTGGCTGATCGACCAGGTCGGCAACGCGGAGAGCCAGTTGATCAGCGAGCCGGGCGACGCGTACCAGCTCGCCGTGGTCCAGCCCGAGGCCGCCTCCCAGCTCAGGCAGTGGTTCGGGATGGTTCCCGCGGCCGGCTTGGCCTGGCAAGGCCTGCTAGACAAGGATGTGATCACCTGGATCGGGCTGGGCCTGGGACTGCTGGTGCTTACCTTCGTGTTCCCGCCGCTGGCCGGCGCGATAGCCGTCGGGAGTTTCGGGTTCGGCACCTACAGCGTGTACACGTCGATGTCCCGGGCAGTGCGGCTCCGCACGCTGTCCCGGGCCCGGCTAGCCCAGGACCGTTTCCGGCAGCTGGTCTCCGAGGAAGAGGTCAACGCGGCGATCCTCGAAGTGGCGCTGAACGTCGTCTTTGCGGCCCTGGACATCGTGCCGGCCGCACGCGCGACGACCAGCGGCGCCCAGGCGATCGCGCAGGGCACCACAAATGTGGCGCGGCGTGCTGCCGGAGCCCTCGGGTTGCGGCTGGAGGAGGCGGTGATCCGGGCCCGTAACCTGGCGACCTGGCCGCAGCGGCTGCGGGACGCCACAGCCAGCGGGCTGTGGGCCGCGATCGAGCGCCAGCGACCGGCTCTGACCGGGGCCGCCGCCCAAGTCGGCGGCGTCGGCCAGCTGCCTGGTGAAATGCTCGAGTCGGCACACCTGGCGATGGTGTCCCGCTACGAACAGCACCTGGCGCGCGTGCAGACTAGGCTCGCCGAGTCGCTGGAGAGCGGACAGGTTGCCGTCGGCGACGTCCGCGCTGTGCGGGACTGGCTAGCCCAGGAGAAACTGCGCCCGGACGACTTCCTCGGAGCGCTCGCCGAGGACCCGCACTTCTTCGACGAGGTGGTGGCGCGGCAGGCGCGCGGTGAGGCCGTCGCGCTGACGCGGCAGGTGAGCTTCCTGCCGACCGAGGCAGAACTGGCGACGATCAGCGAAGAGCTGGGCCTCCTGGCCGGCCTGCTCGGCCCCGAGCGGGTGTTCGCGCTGCGGGAGGCGGCCGGGCTGACCGGGCTGACCTACCGGGAGCTCGCCGAGAGGCTGGCGGCGATCCTGCGCCGGGTCGACGCGCCAGCGGAAGGGCTGGTCGCGCTGGAGCAGCTGCTGGCCCGCCGTCCGGACGCTGCGGCGGTGCTCGAGGCGCTCAGCCGGCTGCCAAACCCGCAGGCGGTTGTGCCCTCGCTCACGCCAGAGCTGATCGACGCGGTCGGCGCTGCCGACCTGATCCGCGCGGCAGGCACGTCGCCGCGGGCCGGGGACGTAGTAGAACGCTTGGCCGTCGCCGTGGAACGGGATCAGGCCGGCCAGCTGGTGCGCGGCGTCCGGCGGGCCGACGGCACCCGCTACGTGCAGCGCTGGCAGCCCTCGACCGCGACGTGGGAACCGGCGCCCCGGCGACTGCCGCCCGAATCGGAGCCGGTGCCCGCTCCCCGAGCGGGCGAGGGGTCCTCTCCGCCACCACGAGCTCCGGGGAGCGGACTGACCTTCGAGGAGCTATTCGGACCGGAGGGCCTGCCGGTAGAGGAGCCGCCGCCGCTCTACGAGCCGCCAGCCGGCCCGACTCAGCCAGCGCAGGGCTTCCGGACGACGCTGGACCGAGTCCAGATCAGCCGGGAGGAGATCACTAGCTACCAACAGGCCTACCAGCGCTACGTCCAGCTGCGCGGGGCGAGCCGACGGCTGCGCTCGCTGGAGGACTACGCCCGCTTCCGGCACGGGCTGGCGACCCGGCAGTTCAGCGCCGCGGATATCCGGGATGTGGTGGCACGAAGCTGGGAACAGTTCGCCGCCGCGCTGGAGCGGGTTCCGACTGAGTCGATTCCGCCCGCTGACTTGGCCCGCCTGCAGGGCGAGTACTGGCGTCGCCTCAACACTGAGTGGCACGGTGAACCGTACCGGATGCTCAGCCGGGACGAGTGGGCGCGCTGGCAGTACGGCGTGGAGCAGGGACGCATCCGGCCGCTGGAAGGCCCTCCGGTGCCGCTGGGCGAGCGGATCGGGCAGCTGACCGGACACGAACTGCAGCGAGTGGTCAACGGCCGGCTGCCGGCGGGCAGCGCCAACAGCCGCGACTTCCGCGTCTTCGGCGTCGACGAGGCGTGTCGGCCTGACCACCTCCCGCCAGGGACGCGGACTTCATACCTAGACCGCGCCGGACGGATCCAGACGACACCCAGCCCGGGCCGCAGGACGGCGTTCTCGGCCCAGTTCGTCGGCGACTCGAAGTACCTGCAAGGGGTCGTGCCGTTCGACGCGCAGACCGAGGCGTTCATCCGGCTGGCCGCGGGCACCGACGAGCGCGCGGTGGTGTTCTATGTGCGCTGGCGGGACGGATTCCCGTCGTCGGCCGAGCTCGCAGCCGGACCCTTCGGCGTCGGGTACGAGCTGCCGACGGCGGCGCGCAACGGGGTCGTGTCCGGCAACCTGCTCGACTTCGCCGCCGCCCGACAGCCCCCCGTGGCGGTACGGATCGTATCCGACCCGAACTGGAGGTAGCCCGCCGTGGCCGTGTCCGAGATCATCGCGCACGACCAGTTCATTCTGGTCGGCGCCGTACCGCTCTTCGCCGTCACGTCAATGAGCCTCGATGCCGCATACAAGCTGCCGGAGCTGGGCAGCGGCCGTAACCAGTGGCTGGGCGAGGTCGGGCGCACGATCACCATCGACGGCGCTCTGCTGGGTCCTTCGCGGTTTGCGTACAAGGTGGCACTGGAGGCACTTGCCGATGTCTCTATGGTGTTCGCGGCGCGGTTCGGGGTTCCGGGGCTGACTGGGGTCCCCGTGGTGTCAGGGCTTGTGGTGCTGACCGACATGCAGATCACCTCCCTCAAGTTCAGCCAGACCAGCCAGGACCAAGGCGTGATCACCGTGAACATCTCGCTCAAGCACTGCCCGAAGGGCTTTGTCGCGGAGCTGATCGGCCGCGGCCTGAACATGGCGGGTTCAATGGCCGGCTTCGCCGTGGCCAAGGCAGGGGTGCGCATCCCAATGATCGGGGGTGCCGTATGACGTTCGGCCTGGTGCCGATCCAGCCGACGGATGGCTTCCCCCAGTCGTTCCTGCTCTCCGTGGGCGACAACCTGTATCAGCTGACGTTCAGCGTGAGCTTCTTGTCGTTCGAGCCATTCACGCCACTGCCGCCAGAAGCCGACCCGCCGGCGGGCAGCGAGCTGCTGCCGGGTGCCCAGCTGCTGCCGGCGCCGGTTCCCGCGGGCCTGCCCGGTGAGCGGGTGACGCTTCCCACGCCGGCCAGCAGTGGTCAGGGCCTGCTCTATCTGCTGCCGCAGGAGAACCTGTACCTGGTGCTGAAGGTTGAGCGCCCGGACCTGCCGGAAGACCAGCGGGTGCTGGGCATCACCAGGCCGGTACTCGGCCTGCCGATCCAGCTCGGCGATCTAGTGATCACCTTTTCGACGATCGAGATCGCCCGGGGGAATCTGCAGGGGCCGGGCGAGTTCGGTTCGCGCGTCGTGGCGGAGGTGAGCCCAGTTGGATAGCCACTTCGTGCCGTTCTTCCAGGTCCGGTTCGAGCCGCTGCCGCCCGAGCGAGCTGCCGACGGTGGCGGCCTGCTCGGGGCCGCCGCGGATGTCGCCGGTGCCGCCGCTGCGGTCGCCCAGGCGGCCAGCGCGCTGGCCACACTGATCCCGGTCAGCCGGGACTTTTACGAGGCTGACGTCAAGGTCGAGATGACGTACGCGGTTACCACCGGCAACACATTCGAGGTGACCATCGCAGGGCTCACCGCTGCGGTGTACGACGCCATCAAGGTGGACAAGACAGCCATCAAGATCGAGCTGGGCTACTACACCGGTGACAAGAACCAGGTGTTCGAGGGCGTGGTCCAGAAGAAGAGCGCCAAGGCCGGCAAGTGCTTCTACGAGACCACGTTGACCGGCGTCGAGCGCGCGACGTACCAGCTGCAGCGCACCTGCCTGCACCATGGCGACGTACCTTACGCGGAGAACACCAAGATCACCGACCTGCTCGCGGCGATCGCCAGCAGGGCCAAGCTCCCCGCGCCGCGCAGCCCAAACGCGGCGGACGCCCTTTCGGCGCGGTTCGAGCGCCGGTGGAGCTTCGAGGAGCGCACCGCGCAGGACGCGATCCGGGATCTGCACCTACGGGCGCGCGACCTGCCAGGGCTGAGCCTGTTCGTCCGCGACGGGCAGCTGTGGTACGACAAGGACACCGGAACCGAGTACCTCACGCCGATCACTTCCGACGACTTCCTGCTGTCGGCCAAGCCAGTGGCCGAAAGCCGCGCCGGCGAGCGCACCGGCTGCCCGCCCACCCGGAAAGAGCCGCCGGTCGGCTATGACTACGAGATCTTCGGCGATCCGAAGCTGCGCCCGGGCGACACGGTCACGCTGCTGGTCGAGGAGGACGGCATATCGAAGCCACAGCGGCTGACCATCGAGAAGGTGGTGCACGACTTCTCACGGGAGAAGGGCTACCGCTGCACGGGGCGAGCGCTTCGCGCGAGCACGTTCCTTACCGACGTGTTCCGCGCGATGTCGCCGGGCACTGGCGTGGTCGGCGAGGAAATCAACAACATGCTGGCCCGCAACCAGGACCGCTACCCGGCAGTCCAAGTCGGCGACGTCAGCGCGTACAACGCCAACGGCCACCTTACCGACGCCAAGCTCGGCCTGAAGTTCGAGCCGACTGTTACCTCACCCAGCATTGAGGTACGCCTCGGCGCGGAGGGCTACACGCTAGAACGCCGGCCCATGGTTGCGCCGTTCGCATGGAACCGTTGCGGCCTCGTAGTCCCGGTATACCCGGGCATGCGGGCTGTGGCCGTACACAACCGCTACCTGCGCGAGGACGCGCTGCTTGACGGGTTCATCTGGACCGAGCAGATGCATCCGCCGCCGAGCCAGACCGGTGACTGGTGGGTGTGCCTGCCGGTCAATCCGCCGTCCGACCGCGCACCCGATACGGGTGACCCGGCGGCTAACGACCTCACCGCGGCCGACGGCCGGCGGGTCATCGAGCTGAAGGGCCTGCGCATCCTGGCCGGCGCTGGTGGCCAACTGGGCACCCGGCCGACGCTTGGTACCGACGGCACCGTGGAGATCGAGCACAGCTCGGGCGCCAAGGTTACGGTGCGCGACAACGAGATCTCGCTGCAGGTTGGCGGCCGCACGCTCAAGGTGACCGGCACCGCCGTGGAAGTCACCTGAGGAGGCCTGATGCCGAACGTCGTTGTGACCGGAGGCGTACTCGCCTGCTCCCACCAGGGCCAGATCCGCCTGTCGGCAGGTGACGGCAGACTAACGGTCGACGGCCAGGCTGCAGTGGTGAGCGGGCAGGAGGCCGGCATCTCGCTCGCGACCGATTCGCCAGGCGTGCTGGTGCCCTGCCCGCTGACCACCAATGCAGGACCCAGCCCGTGCACGGCAACGCTGGCCGCCACCAGCGGGGTGTCCACCAAGCTGACAGTTGGCGCGCTCGGCGTCTTGCTCGACACCGCCACCGGCAGCGCGACCAACCCCCAAGACGTGAGCGCTTCCTGGAAGATCTCGGATCCGGGCCAGCGCAAGCTCACCGCTGACGGTTAGGGCAGAACATGGCGAACGAACTGACCGCGCAGGCCGCCCTGGATCCATTCGGGCGTGGCCTCTTCCTGGACGACTGCGGCGACCTCGTATTCGAGCGCAACCGCGACGGGCTGCTCGACCTGCGGCCCAGCAACGGTGTGGGCAACCTGGCCCAGGGGCTACGGATCACCGTGGCTACCCCGCTGGGGACGGACATCTTCAACCAGCTGTTCGGCTTCGACCTGCTCAGCATCATGCGCGCCGGCTATCCGGTCAGCATCACCAAGCAGCTGATCCGGCTGCACACGGTGCGCACGATCACCGGCGACGACCGGGTGCTGCGGGTCGAGGAACTGGCGTTCGACGACGAGCCGGCTTTCACGCAGCTGCACCCAGACGCCGACCCGGATGCCCTGCGCCGGCAGCGCAAGGTCACCCGCCGCTGGCAGCTGGACGTGCTGATCCAGCCGATCGCGGGCCGTCCGGTGGCCGTTCCGGTACAGGTCGCCGGCGTCTGAGAGGAACCGCTATGGCATTCGGGGTGACACCAGCCGGGTTCGTGACCAAGCCGCTGGCCACGATCCTCGAGGAGGCGTTCGAGCGGGCCCAGCAGGCGTTCGGGCAGGATGTCGACCTGCGCTCGTCCAGCCCGCTGCGCAAGATCCTCGAGCTCTGCGCCGCCGAGGACGCGCTGCTGTGGATGCGGTTGGAAGACTCGTATTACGCCAACTTCATCTCCACCGCGGTTGGCCGACAGCTCGACCATCTTGGCACGGATCTCGGCCTAGAGCGCCGCTTCGGCTACGGCACCGGCAGTGTCACGCTGACCCTCGGCGGTGAACCGCAACCGGGCTGCATATACGTGCTGCCGCTGGGCACCGTGCTGCAGACGACGGTCGGTACCCAGTTCCGGACCACCGGGCGGGTGGCCCTGAGCACGCAGACACCGGCCAACGATGTCGACGCCGTGGCGCTGCGCCGTGGGCCAGCCGGCGACGTGCGGCCCAGCGAGATCGACCGGATCAACGCCGAGTACTTGGGCCGGTTCATACACTTTCCGCCCGCAGGCGGCAACGTCACGGTGAGCGTGCAGAACCAGGCAGCGTTCACCGGCGGGGATGGGCTGGAGGACGACACAGCGTTCCGGCGGCGCCTGATCGACAGGCCCCGCACCATCTGGACCGCCGAGTCGCTGCGTCAGTCCGCCCTTGACGTCGACGGGGTGCGCGACTGCATCGTGTGGGACCCGTACGGCGGGCTGGACCGCACTGCCGACTGGTTCGGCAGCTTCAAGTTCAAGCAGCGGATGCTGTCCACCGAACGGGATCTGTGCTCGCCCTACTTCTTCGACCTGGTCGTCGCGCTGGAGCCGGGCGCGGTGTGGCAGGCCAGCGGTGACCTGCCCGGGGTGCGCGATGACGTCGAGGAAGCCCTTGCCGACAAGCGGCCGATCTCGGTATTTCCCAACATCCTGCTGGCCTGCCAGGTAGAGATAGCGGCCACCGCGAGGATCATGGTCGCGACCGGCTACGACCCGCTCACAGTGGTCGCCGAGGCGCGCCGACGGGTCGGTGAGTACATCTTCGGGCTGCGCCTAGGTGACGACGTGCTCGCCGCAGAGGTGTCCTGCGCGGTGATGGGCGTGCCCGGCGTCGTCGACCTGCAGGATCTGCAGCTATCGCGGTGCCCACCGCGATTCGGGGTCGTGGTGTTCTGCAAGGAGCTGACATTCCAGGACCAGCCGATCGTGACCAGCTGTGGGGGAAACATCACGCTGGCAACACGCGAGATCGCCGTCGTCGCACAGGACGGGCTCGGGTTCGCCGCCGAGGTGGTGGCGCAGTGACCGCGCTGGAGTCGATGGTCGCCAACCTCACCCTGCCGTACCGCAACGGTGCGTATCTCCAGGAGTTGACGCTCGGCGAGCCTGCTGCCGCCGGGCTCACCCCGATCCCGGCGTACACGGTGGACGACTATGCAATCCGGGCGGGCGTCGAACTCCGCGACGTGGCGCCGATGTACCTGGTCATCCCGCGGGTTCCGGTGGTCACAGAGGTGTGCCTGTACTTCCAGGTATCCGGCCTGCCGCAGGGCGAGCCCGGGCCGCAGCTGCGGATCCCGGCCGGGACGGCGCCGGGGAGGTCGTTCGTGGTGCCGCTGGGCGGCGGGGTCACCGGGTACACCCGGCTGACCTCGCTACGCGAATGGCCAGTGCCGGCCGGGGACCCGCCCGGGCGGGCCCGCTGGCAGCTGCAGCTGGTGATTGGCAATCTCGGCTGGCTGCTGTGGGTGCTCGGGCAGGAGCGGACTCTGCTGGCCTCCGCCGCCGCGGATGTGGCCGGCCAGCGCAACCTGGCCACCGCGCGCGGGCGCAGCCTGGACCTGATCGGACAGGAGGTGCAGGTACCGCGGCTGCTGGCCGCGCCGTACCCACCGGATCCGGGCACGATCGCGCTATATCACCTCGACGACGATCCGGGTGCCGACGTTGGCGGCCTGCTGGGCCAGCAGGAACGGGTGGAGGACGCGGTGCGCGTTCACCCGGCACTCAACGAAGGCGCGCAGGCAGGCGTGCCTGGCCGTTTCAACCGCGCGTTCGCGTTCCGCAGCGGAGACCTGCCTCCGCCCCAGTGCGCCGCTGAGTACGAGTTCCAGCAGCTGCTGCGCAGCGGCGACTGGGACGCGCGGGCCGGGGAACGTGAGGTACGCGACGGGCCGTACCGGCGCTACGGCTACCGGGAGGGCGCAATCAGCGTGCCCGGCCCGGACGGCGCCCCGTCCCCGGTGTGGGTCAACGACGAGGCCCGCGACCGTGGCCTGAGCGGCCGACTGACCACCGCGTGCGTCGGCTTCCGGCCTGAGGATCTAGACGAAACGCTGCGCCGGTTCGCCGAGATGGACCGCTCGGTCCAGCAGGCCATCGACTACTACGGCGACTGGTGGGGTCTCGGTGAGCAGTGGTTCACTGCGGCGTACCAGCGTTACGGCATCGCCGCGCCGCTGGAGCGCTGCCCGACCGAACCCACCCCGCTGAGCTATGTGCGGATCCCGGACGACCGGGATCTGGATGTGCCCGCCGACCAGAGCTTCACGGTTGAGGCCTTCGTGCTGCCGGTCGCCACTGAGGACCAGCGACTGCGGGCTGTGGCGGCAAAGACCCGGGAGATCTTTTACGGCGGCCCGCTGCAGATGCACTGCGTCGAGGGCTGGGCGCTGTCGATGGGCACGTTCAACTGCATTGCCAATAACGTGGCCTTCGCGGTGTCCGATCTGCCCGACCCGCCGGGGGAGCCGCACCATGAGCGCGTGGCGAGCGTGGCGGCCGACGTGGACCTCGGCGACGGGCTGTGGCACCACCTGGCCGGGGTGATCGACCGCGGGTACCAGGTGATCCGGCTCTACGTCGACGGCGTCCAGCGCGGCTGCGCCAGCCTGCGCGGGGTGGGAGCGATCACTAATCAGGAAGACATCCTGCTCGGCAACGTCGACTATCATTTCGACGCGCCGTATGACGGGCTGATCGACGAGGTTCGGCTTTCCAATGTGGCCCGTCACCAGTTCCAGCCGGTACTCGGCGAGGCTGACCACCGCTATCGCACCCGGCTGGACATCTTCCGCCGCTGGCTCGTTCCGACCGGTCCTGAGCTGCGGGTCGGCTTGCGCGATCTGCTCGCCAGGTCACCCTACGACCCGGAAATCCCGGCGCCCGCGCTGCCCGGGCTCGACCTGGCCGAACGGGTGGCCACCCGGATCTGCACGGAGCGGCGGCTGGTGATCCGCCCACTGTCGCTGCCGCCCGGTGGGCATATCGACCTGGAGGGTAGCCGTGACACGAGTGAGGACGCGGCGTGCGGCCCGCGTGACGCCGGGTTCTATGAGTGGCAGCTGGTACGCCACGACGACGCCCGCGCAACATACGCGGAGCCGCGTGCCCACCAGATGCAGCTGGCGACAGCACGATCGCTCGACTCGTTGCTCAGCCTGCTGGAGCCGTGGCTAACCAGCACCGGGTCCACACTGGAAGTCGCCGGGGGGTACGAGCCGGGCACGGATGACCGCCGAGCAGTCGGGCGTGCCGTGCTGCTGGGCTCCCCGGCGCTGCCGCCGGGGGTCCTCGCCGCGTTCGCGCACAAGGCCTGCTTCGACTACGCCGAACAGGGGCCGGGCACACAGGTTCGCGCGGCGGTGCGCGAGGAGTTGGACAAACTCGAGGTGGTCACAGCGGCGGAGGCGGCCGCCGGCGTTCACCCGGCGCGCGGCGCGGTGGTCGAGCTGGAGCTGGGTGAGGATGTGCAGCTGACCGTTGCCCGGCCCGCCGCACCGGACGTCCGCATGCTCACTTGGGTGGTAACCCAGTGCGGCCCGGCCCGGGCAGCGTTGCAGCCGGTGCCGGGCGACAACGTGGACCGAGTGCTGGTGGCGTCCGCTCCCGGGACACTGATCGTTCAGGCGGAAGTGCGGTGGCGCGGCACGACAGTTACTGGCCGCCGCGACGTCCGCATCGTGCCGCGCACGCTGCCGCCATGTCAGAGCATCGGCGCCGACGGCACCCTGGGTGTGGCCGAGGCTGCTGCGGCCGGTACCTCGGATGGGTTCTTCCACGAGGCGTTTCTGATCACCCACGACGATGCGAGGGTAGAGTACCGGGCCGGCCCGGATTCCGCGCGGATGCAGATCGGGCTGCGTGACGCGCTGAACCGGTTGCTGGATCTCGTGGATGCCGAGCCAGGCGCCGACGGGCCGCTGGTGATCCTGCACGGGTATGACCCGGCGGCTACCGACCTGGCCCGGGTCGGCCGCAAGCTGATGCTGGCCCATGACCACCTGGCGCTGGGCCGGCTTGCGGCGCTCGCGCATAAGGCCGGGTTCGCGTGGGTCGAGCACCCACCGTACCCAGATGGGATCTTCGTGACAGCAGGCCCGGAGCCGCCGCTGGAGGTCCTCGTCGGCCCGATCGAGCGGCTGGCCAAGAACGCCGTGGTGAACTGGCTCGGCATCATGCGCCCGGACCTGCCGGAGGCGCCGGTGCCGGCTGGTGCCGCATTCGACCCGACCGACCCGGCGAACATCCACGCAGACCCGGCCGGACGGGTGGTGTACGACGTGCCGGCCGCAAATCTGATGACCCCCGCCACCCAGGCGGCGCTGAACGACCTACTGGACCGGCTCGACGCCGACGGCGTCGCCGGCCGACTGCACATCCTCATCGGATACGACGACCTGGCACCAGACCGCCGTCGCATCGGCTGCGCGCTGCGGCTGCGTCATGAGCAGGCGCCGCTGGACCGGCTGGGTGCGCTGGCTCACCGGGCCGAATTCGACTACGTCAAGCATGTGACGGTGCCGAGTGATCCGGCTGCGCGTTACGTGTACGTGTCACGCTGGCGGGGCGAGGACCTGACCGGGGAGGTGCTCGATGACCCGGCGCTGCTGGTGGACTATGGCCTGCTGAATGCGGGTGAACTGGCTGAGCAGGCGGTGGCTGAGCTGAGGATCGCGCCCGATGTCCTCTCCTGGCAGCCGCCGCCACCTGGCCCCGCGGCGCCGGCACCAGCACTCGAGCCGCCGCCACCGGAGCCACCCGGACCGGTGCCGTCTCCGTTTGCCGACGCGAGGTACGTATGGTGCCTGACCCGGTACGGACCGGGCGCCGGCCAACTGGACTCGCTGCCTGCTCTTGCCGACATGCGGTTCACGGCTACGAGGTCTGGCGTCGTCGGCGCCCGGGCCGAGCTCATGTTGGCCGACGGCGCGGAACCCTACCGGTGCGTGCTCATCCCGGGCGACGGCGGCGACGTACCGAAGCTGGTCTACGACGACGTCCTGAACTTCGTAGCATCCCACCTGCCGGTCGGGGTGGAGGCACGCACGTTGCGGCTGCGTTCCCAGGTATCTGAGCTGATGGCCGACCCGGATCGCCGCGAACTCGGCACTGCGCAGACGTACCCGGACTACCGGCAGCCACGCCGGGCTGGCGAGCCGACTGTGCCCGCCGTTGAGCTGACCGAGGTCACATGTTCCTGCCCGCCGCAGCCGGGTTCCGGACAACAGGAGGAGGACCAGGATGACTGAGATCGTAGGGAAGGCGTCGTTCGAGTCAGTGGCGCCCGGCGGTGTGCGTGCCGAGATCATCAACGCGATCGCCGACATGGCACTGGCCGCCCGGGCCGGCACACTGCTGCGCGCCTATCAGCGGGAATGGGCCTGGGTGGACCAGGAGAATTACCGCGACTTGGTCGATGCGGATACCTTTAACGCGGCGTTCCACGACATCGAGCGCGAGTTCGACAAGCTGGCCGAGATCCTGGCGCAGGGCTCAGGTCCGAGCATGGCGCCGACGTGGCAGCAGGTGGTCACGCTGGCTGAGGGCGCACAGGAGGTGACGCTGAGCCATAGCCTCGGCACCACCGATCTGCTCGTCGACCTGCAGGCTGGTGTGAAGGTCGCGGCGGACGTCCGGGCACGAGGCTTGCCGGCGCCCCTGAGCTCGATTACGGACACCCCGGTCAGCCAGCAGCTTTTCTGGACCAATCTCGGTCTCGGGTTCATCTACGGGTTCGTATTGATAGACGACGACCGCATCACGCTGGGCCGAGCCTCACTGGACGTGGGCGGCGTGCCGTATCTCAATTTCTTCACCGGCGAGCTCACGCTGCGGGTGCGGGCCTGGAAGCTGGGGTGAGGATGGCGATGCTCTACCAGCTGATCTACAACACCCAGACACGTCGTATCCTGGCGGCCCGGCTCACGGCGACTCCCCGGGGGGATCTCGTCCTCGGCCCGGACCAGGCAGTGGTGTTCACCGACGTAGATTTTGGTGACAAGCCGCTGACCAGCTTCCAGCTGGATCCGGACACCGGCACTGTGGTGCCGCGTGACGATTGGAACCCGCCGGAAGAAGATGTCCAGCTCGACCTTACGGTCACCACGGCGGCGCGCAGCCCGATCGACGACCTTCCCGAGTTGCCTGCCGACGGAAAGTCTGAGGCCACCATCATCGTGCAGAAGCGTGCGGTGGAGTCGGACCGGGCGCTGACCGCGGCATCGCATGACAACTTGCTCACGATCCGGACAACAGCTGGGACGCTGTCCCAGCGCCAAATGGCGCTGCGCCGCGGCCGGGCCAAGTTCAAACTGCGCAGCAGCACTGAGACAGTTATCGCCGAGGTGCGGGTCGCCGCCGACGGCATCGCTCAGCCAGTCAGCGCGCGGATAGAGTTCGCGCCGATTTGAATTAGCCCAGCGAGGCCGAGTGAATAAATACCCGAAGGGCGTGGCGCAAACGGTTAAGGAGATTGAGAAGATGTTAGGACGTAGGAGTCGTGTAGCTGCCGACCCGTCGGGTCACGCTGGACCAGGGCGCCTGCAGGAACGTCCAATAATGGTGATCATTAGCTCTGGAATTCTTCTCGTGCTATCTCTGATCATTATTCTAGCAGTTCTCGTCGGCCTATATCGCTGGCTGGCTCAAAAGGCAATATTCTATCCGGACTTTGCCCTTCCAATGCTGCTTCTTGCAGCAATTGTCGTTTTCTTTGGCGGTATCGCGGTGCTCGTCAACGTGTACCGAAGCGTTGGCTTGAGCGACAAGCGGCATGCGCTTGGCCTGCCTGAAGGAAGCGTGCGCGCCATTATCGCCTTGATACTCATTTTCTTTTTCTTTGTCGTGATAACTTTTATCTATTTTTCGATTGTGCGTGGGGAGCCAACCCGGACGCTGCGTGGCCTGGCTCCAGCGCAGTTCGCGCAGATCCCCATCGGGAATCTTATATCGTCAACGCCCGTACCGGCAACGGGGACTCCCACTTCATATAATGCCGTCGTTCAAGGTAGCGTATCGCCGGCGGCACAAGACATCGGCAAGAACGTCATCTCCATCCTAGGTACGCTAATCGCTGCTATAGCGGCTTTCTATTTCGGCAGCAAGTCCGCAACTTCCGCAGCGGTGGCGGGCGCGCAGATTCGGGCGGGTGGGACGGCGCCTCCTCTGCCGCAGGTGACACGTACTTCTCCAAGCGGAGGTCCCTCAGCCGGTGGAATATCGGTGACCTTGAGTGGGTCAGGCTTGACGGGCGCGACCGCTGTGCACTTTGGCACTAACCCCGCGCCAGATTTCACCTCCAGCTCAGATACACAGATCACCGCGGTAACCCCGCCGGGAACTGGAACTGTAGGCGTCACAATTACAACACCCGCCGGTATCTCGACAGCCAGCTCGGCAGCAAGTTTTACCTATTCACCCGCTTCAGCGCCGGGGCCGCAGCCTGGGCCGGCTGATGTGCCGGGGCCGCAGCCTGGGCCGGCTGATGTGCCGGGGCCGCAGCCTGGGCCGGCTGATGTGCCGGGGCCGCAGCCTGGGCCGGCTGATGTGCCGGGGCCGCAGCCTGGGCCGGCTGATGTGCCGGGG